>Ga0209489_102357_pt1 | contig 38575 bp, 16 predicted proteins | sample SiratrowhiteBW_FD_187527 | JGI IMG/M metagenome (GOLD analysis project Ga0209489, IMG submission 187527) | Root nodule microbial communities of legume samples collected from California, USA - Siratro white BW (SPAdes) (version 2) | ecosystem: Host-associated > Plants > Roots > Nodule | place...
GCTAAAATGAAATAATTATTAGTGGCTAAATCCGTGGCTAAAATGAAATAAATTCCGATGGCAAAATTGGTAGGTGAATTGAAAGGAATTTCGGTAGCTAAACCGGTGACTAAACAGAAATATTTATTGGTAGTTAATTCGGTGACAAAAGAGAAATAAATTTCAGTGACTAAATCGGTGACTAAAATTAAAGAAATTTTGGTGGCTAAATACTACCTATTTTTACAAATTATTTTGGCCTGTTTACAAAGAATTTTCAAACCTGTTAATAAATACTCAAATTTTAATCATACTAATGAATACACATAATATAAAAAATACTAGCATAAACATATTAAATAATGAAAAGTAATGTAAGTGTTGTAAGCAAACTAGAAATACTCCAATGTAGTGTGGTCTTCTCTATAATGTTCATCGGGTGTACGATTTGAAGAACCTGACATGAAATTATCCACTTGAATATGCCGGAAGACGGATTTCATCTCCTCATGATCTGTTATCAATTGATCCTTCTTTTCTTCAAGTGTTTGTTCCTTGACATTCTTTGCCATAAGTTCAACATTTAACTTTTGGATAGTTTCACGCATTTCTTCTATTTGATGGACTATTAAAGGTTGATTTGTAGTAGAGTCAAAACTCTTGGAAGAAGTAAACCTTTTCCTCAAGACACCAAGTCCCTACACATTTTCTTTTTTATTTCCACCTCTAACAACATAAAAGTATATTTCATTGTCATGAATGGAGGCAAAATGATACAAAAATTCTAGATCTCCACACTTTAGTATTTGTTATTGTATGATATGAACCTTGAAATTTATATAAACACCACATTTTTTTATGTGATTCCATAGGATCTCTTTATAAATTAGGTTTTAATGTATTAAAAACAAAGATTTCAAAATTATGTTATTTTGGGTAAAGAATATACATTTTAGAAACTATTTATTTGTAAAGTAATAATTTTTTTCAATGTATTGTGAAATAATGACTTTAAAATCATGATATTTTTATTTTAAAACCAACAAAACTCATTATTTTGCAAAGACTTCTAAGATTATACTTGTTAAAAAATGGACCCTCCAAAGACTAAAAAAAATTACGTTTTAGCGACTACCGAAATTGGTAATAGCTAAATAACGAAAATCGATCGCTAAATATACTAGTCACCGAAATAGCGACCGAAAATCACTAGTGATAAAAATTCTAGTCGCTAAACACTTAGAGACCGATTTTTTTGGTGCTCGCAATTTAACGACTGAATATGTGATCGTGAAATTGGTGGCAAAATGTTTGGGCCGAAACATTTTTTGGAGACCAATTTAGCCACCAAATACTTACGAAATAATGGTAGCTAAATTGGTGGCTAAAATAAAATAAAAGTTGGTGGCTAAAGTGGTAGCTAAAATGAAATAATTATTAATGGCTAATTCGATGGCTAAAATGAAATAAATTCCGACGGCAAAATTGGGAAGTGAATTGAAAGGAATTTCGGTAGCAAAACATGGTGACTAAACAGAAATATTTATCGGTGGCTAATTCGGTGACAAAAGAGAAATAAATTTCAGTGACTAAATCGGTAACTAAAATTAAAGAAATTTCGGTGGCTAAATACTACCTATTTTTACAAATTATTTTGGCCTGTTTACAAAGAATTTTCAAACCTGTTAATAAATACTCAAATTTTAATCATACTAATGAATACACATAATATAAAAAATACTAGCATAAACATATTAAATAATGAAAAGTAATGTAAGTGTTGTAAGCAAACTAGAAATATTCCAATGTAGTGTGGTCTTCTCTATGATATTCATCGGGATTACGATTTGAAGGACCTGGCATTAAATTATCCACTTGAATATGCTGGAAGACGGGTTTCATCTGCTCATGATCTGTTATCAATTGATCAATCTTTTCTTCAAGTGTCTGTTCCTTGACATTCTTCGCCATAAGTTCAACATTTAACTTTTGGATAGTTTCACGCATTTCTTCTATTTGATGGACTACTAAAGGTTGATTTGTAATAGAGTCAACACTCTTGGAAAAAGTAAACCTTTTGCTCAAGACACCAAGTCCATACACATTTTCTTTTTTATTTCCACCTCCAACAACATAAAAGTATGTTTCATTGTCATCAATGGAGGCAATATGATACAAAAATTTTAGATCTCCACACTTTAGTATTTGTTATGGTATGATATGAACCATGGAATTTATAGAAACACCACATTTTTTTATGTTATTCCATAGGATCTCTTTATAAATTAGGTTTTAATGTATTACAAATAAAGATTTCAAAATTATGATATTTTCAGTAAAGAATATACATTTTAGAAACTATTTATTAAAAATAATAATTTTTTTTAATGTACTGTGAAATAAACACTTTAAAAACATGATATTTTGATTTTAAAACTAACAAAATTCATATTTGGAAGGACTTCTAAGATTATACTTGTTATAAAATGGACCGAAAATAGATCGCTAAATATACTAGTCACCGAAATAGCGACCAAAAATAAGTAGTGGAAAAAATTCCAGTCGTTAAATTCTATTTTCCAAACTTTAGTATTTGTTATTGTATGATATGTACCATGGATTTTATACGAACACAACATTCTTTTACGGTATTCGAAAGGATCTCTTTATAAATTAGATTTTAATGTCTTACAAATAAACATTTCAAAATTATGATATTTAGAGTAAAGAATATACATTTTAGAAACTATTTATTTGTAAAGTAATAATTTCTTTCAATGTATTGTGAAATAATCACTTGAAAAACATGATATTTTGATTTTAAAACCAACAAAATTCATATTTTGCAAGGACTTCTAAGAATATACTTATTATAAATTGGATCCTTCAAACACTGAAAAAAATTACGTTTTAGCGACTACCGAAATTGATCGCTAAATAACGAAAATCGATTGCTAAATATACTAGTCACCGAAATAGCGACTGAAAATCAGTAGTGATAAAAATTCTATTCGCTAAACACTTAGAGACTGATTTTTTGGGTGCTCGATTTAGCGACTGAATATGTGATCGTGAAATCGGTTGCAAAATGTTTAGTCCCAAACATTTTTTGGAGACCAATTTAGCAGCCTAAAACTTATGAAATATTTGTAGCTAAATTGGTGGCTAAAATAAAATAAAAGTTGGTGGCTAAAGTGGTAGCTAAAATAAAATAATTGTTAGTGGCTAATTCGGTGGCTAAAATGAAATAAATTTCGGTGGCGAACTTGGTAGCTAAATTGAAAGGAATTTTGGTAGCTAAAGCGGTGACAAAACAGAAATATTTATCGGTGGCTAATTTGGTGTCAAAAGAGAAATAACTTGTAGTGACTAAATCGGTGACTAAAATTAAAGAAATTTCGGTGGCTAAATATGATCTATTTTTACAAATTATTTTGGCCTGTTTACAAAGAATTTTCAAATCTGTTAATAAATACTCAAATTTTAATCATACTAATGAATACGCATAACATAAAAAATAGTAGCACAATGAAAAGAAATGTAAGTGTTGTAAGCAAACTACAAATAGTCCAATGTAGTGTGGTCTTCTCTATGATGTTTATCGGGAGTACGATTTGAAGGACCTGACATCAAATTATCCACTTGAATATGCTAGAAGACGAGGTTAATCTGCTCATGATCTATTGTCAATTAATCCATCTTTTCTTCAAGTGTCCGTTCCTTTACATTCTTTGCCATAAGTTCAACATTTAAATATTGGATAGTTTCACGCACTTCTTCTATTTGATGGACTTGTAAAGGTTGATTTGTAGTAGAGTCAACACTCTTTAAAGAAGTAAACCTTTTGCCCAAGACACCAATTCCATACACATTTTCTTTTTTATTTTCACCTCTAACAACATAAAAGTATATTTCATTGTCATCAATGGAGGCAATATGATTCAAAAATTCTAGATCTCCACACTTTAGTATTTCTTGTTGTATGATATGAACCATGTAATTTATATAAACAAAACATTTTTTTAATGTATTCCAAAGGATCTCTTTATAAATTAGATTTTTATGTATTACAAATAGGTTTTTCAAAATTATGATATTTTGAGTAAAGAATATTCATTTTAGAAAGTAATTATTTGTAAGGTAATAATTTTTTTTTCATGTACTGTGAAATAAACACTTTAAAAACATGATATTTTGATTTTTAAACTAACAAAATTCATATTTGAAAGGCCTTCTAAGATTATACTTGTTATAAAATTGACCCTCCAAACACTAAAAAAGATTACGTTTTAGCGACTACCAAAATTGGTCGCTAAATAACGAAAATGGATCGCTAAATATACTAGTCACCGATATAGCGACCAAAAATGAGTAGTGGTAAAAATTGTAGTCGCTAAATTCTAGACCTCCATCCATTAGTATTTATCATTGTATGATATGAACCATATAATTTATACAAGCACAACATTTTAGAAAGGTATTTCAAAGGATCTCTTTATAAATTAGATTTTAATGTATTACAAATAAAATTTCAAAATTATGATATTTTGAGTAAAGAGTATACATTTTAGAAACTATTTATTTGTAATGGAATAATTTTTTTCATTGGACTGTGATATAAACACTTTAAAAACATGATATTTTGATTTTAAAACTAACAAAATTCACATTTGCAAGTACTTATAAGATTATACTTGTTATAAAATGGACCCTCCAAACCCTAAAAAGATTACGTTTTAGCAACTTCCGAAATTGGTTGCTAAATAACAAAAATCGATCGTTAAATATACTAGTCACCGAAATAGCAACCGAAAATGAGTAGTGATAAAAATTCTAGTCACTAAAGACTTGGAGACCGAACTTTTTGGTGCTCGCAATTTAGGGACTGAATATGTGATCGTGAAATCGGTGACAAAATGTTCGGTCCCAAACATTTTTTGCAGAGCAATTTAGCCACCGAAAACTTATGAAATATTGGTAGCTAAATCGGTGGCTAAAATAAAATAAAAGTTGGTGGCTAAAGTGGTAGCTAAAATGAAATAATTATTAGTGGCTAATTCGGTGGCTAAAACGAAATAAATTTTGGTGGCATAATTGGTAGCTAATTTGAAAGGAATTTCGATAGCTAAAGCGGTGACTAAACGGAAATATTTATTGGTGGCTAATTCGGTGACAAAAGAGAAATAAATTTCAGTGACTAAATCGGGGACTAAAATTAAAGAAATTTCGGTGGCTAAATATTACCTATTTTTACAAATTATTTTGGCATGTTTAAAAATAATTTTTAAACCTGTTAATAAATACTCAAATTTTAATCATACTAATGAATACACATGACATAAAAAATAGTAGCACAAACATATTACATAATGAAAAGTAATGTAAGTGTTGTAAGCAAACTAAAAATAGACCAATGTAGTGTGGTCTTTTCTATGATGTTCATCGGGAGTACGATTTGAAGGACCTGCCATAAAATTATCCACTTGAATATGTTGGAAGACGAGTTTCGTCTGTTCATGATCTATTATCAATTGATCCATCTTTTCTTCAAGTGTTCGTTGCTTGACATTCCTTGCCTTATAAGTTCAACATTTAACTTTTGGATAGTTTCACGCAGTTCTTCTATTTGATGGACTAGTAAAGGTTGATTTGTAGTAGAGTCAACACTCTTGAAAGAAGTAAACCTTTTGCTCAAGACACCAATTCCACCTCCAACAACATAAAATTATATTTCATTGTCATCAATAGAGGCAATATGATACAAAAATTTTAGATCTCCACACTTTAGTATTTGTTATTGTATGATACGAACCATGGAATTTATACAAACACAACACTTTTTTACCGTATTCCAAAGGATCTCTTTATAAATTAGATTTTAATGTATTACAAATAAACATTTCAAAATTATGATATTTTGAGTAAAGAATATACATTTTAGAAACTATTTATTTGTAATGTAATAATTTTTTCATTGTACTGTGAAATAAACACTTTAAAAACATGATATTTTGATTTTAAAACTAACAAAATTCATATTTGCAAGAACTTCTAAGATTATACTTGTTATAAAATGGACCCTCCAAACAGTAAAAAAAATTACGTTTTAGGGGCTACCGAAATTGGTCTTTAAATAACGAAAATTCATCGCTAAATATACTAGTCACTGAAATAGCAACCGAAAATGAGTTGTGATAAAAATTTTAGTCGCTAAAAACTTAGAGACTGAATTTTTTGGTGCTGAAATACAAAGGGAGGGTGAATTGGATTTCAAAATCTTTTTCAAAACTATTTGACCTTTTAAGAAAATGCAAGTCAATTTGATAAAGTGGATCTTTATTGACTTTACTGAGCAGTGTAGTAGAATGAATCAGTAAACTAAATACAATCAAGTCATAGTATAATGTAACAAACCAAACAGGTTTATCAGAGTTCAAATGTAACTATGGAAGTGATTTAGTTTACTACACTGAAATAGACAGAATTTAACTGTACAGAATGAACTGGTCAACTTTAACAGTTTGAATTATTATGAACCAATCAAAAATTAAATTCTTTTTTTGAAAGAAATAATTATTAAAAGATGTTTAAGTGTTAAATCAAATAGAGTTCAGTTATTAATTCCGAAAAAAGTTTATACAGTGAGCCAATCAATTAAATCAGTAATAAAGAAAGAGAAAGAAGATTCAAGAACACAAAGATTTTTATACTTGTTCACCCAACAAACGGGCTACGTCCAGTCCCTCACACACAGTAAGGATTCACTAAAAAGGTCAACTGATCAAGTTTACAACACTTGCCCACAGCAAGAATACACTGCACTCGTAGCAACCACTGCTGAACCTACAGCAGTCCAAGAAACCACACAGAGTCAACTGTGTGTTTCAAGAACTCCCTTGCTAAAACCCACAACAAGTCATAGTTATACAGAATCCACTGTATAACCCAGAAACGTCTCACTGCTCCCCGCAGTAGACCACTGCTGAACCCACAGCAGAACAAGAAACCACACAGAAACCCACTGTGTGTTTCAAGAACACCCTTGCTGAAACCCACAGTAAGTCACAACTATACAAAGTCCACTCTATAACAAAGAAACGCCTTACACTGCTCCACACAGTAGGCGAACCACCAGTACAGTCTCACTCTACCAAAAATTACACCCAGTAATTCAATAACTCAGTAGCAGTTTGAATACAATTGAACGATTTACCCAGAAATCAACTAACAACAGCCACTCTATACAACATATCAGAAAGTAAGAAGAAACAGGTATAGAGTGCTTAGGCTAAGGTCAGATCAATGTTGTAGAAATGTACAGTCAGTTTCTAAAGCTCCAGCAGAATGCAGAAAAACAGTTCTTAATGAATTCTTTGAAAACTTCAAATGATCTTGATCTCAAAAAGGTGGTAGCGTTTTCTCTCAAATCAAATCAGTGTAGTATGTATGAAAATTATCTGTGTTGTTATCTTTTGAAAATGCACTAGCTCTTTATAAACAGTTGTAGTGACAGCTGTCAAACTTTAGTCGATTGATTTGTCATTCGGTCGACTAAATTTTAAAAGACAGTTAAAACGGTTTATCAACATTTGAAATATGTTTTTAATGATTTTTTAAAACCTTGCTAAAGCCAACATTGTCAGTAGAGCTTATCAATGATCAGCACATCCATCATCACATATTTCACCTCAATCTAGACACACCAACACCACCTAAAGCCTAGAACCAAAACACCAAACTCCATGCATCTTCACTTGACAGCACTTGGCCTTGACTTGGTCAACATGGCTAGTTGCTTCAAATTAACTCAGCAACTTTAGTTGTAGTTGGTTTGGCATCAGCAAATCAATACAGCAACTCTTGGTTTTAACAGATCTCTTTATAAATTACATTTTAATGTATTACAACTACACATTTCAAAATTATGGTATTTTGAGTAAAAAATATACATTTTAGAGACTATTTATTTGTAATGTAATAATTTTTTTAATGTACACTGAAATAAACACTTTAAAAATATGATATTTTGATTTTAAAACTAACAAAATTCATATTTGCAAGGACTTTTAAGATTATACTTGTTATAAAATGGACCCTCAAAACACTAAACAAAATTATGTTTTAGCGACTACTGAAATTGGTCGTTAAATAACGAAAATCGATCGCTAAATATACTAGACACCGAAATTGCGACTAAAAATGAGTAGTGGTAAAAATTCTAGTCGCTAAATTCTAGATTTCCACACTTTAGTATTTGTCATTGTATGATATGAACCATGAAATTTATACAAACACAACATTCTTTTATGGTATACCGAAGTATCTCTTTACAAATTAGATTTTAATGTATTACAAATAAACATTTCAAAATTATTATATTTTGAGTAAAAAATATACATTTTAGAAACTATTTATTTGTAAAATAATAATTTTTTTAATGTACTGTGAAATAAACACTTTAAAAACATGATATTTTGCTTTTAAAACTAACCAAATTCATATTTGCAAGGACTTTGAAGATTATACTTGATATAAAATGGACCCTCCAAACACTAAAAAAATTACGTTTTAGCGACTACTGAAATTGATTGTTAAATAACGAAAATCGATCTCTAAATATACCAGTTACCGAAATTGCAACCGAAAATAAGTAGTGGTAAAACTTCAAGTCGCTAAATTCTAGATCTCGAGACTTTAGTATATGTCATTGTATGATATGAACCATAGAATTTATACAAACACAACATCTTTTTACGGTATTCCAAAGGATGTCTTTATAAATTAGATTTTAATGTATTACAAATAAACATTTACAAATTATGATATTTTGAGTAAAGAATATACATTTTAGAAACTATTTACTTGTAATGTAATAATTTTTTTTAATGTACTGTAAAATAAACACTATAAAAACATGATATTTTGATTTTAAAACTAAAAAAAATAATATTTGCAAGGACTTCTAAGATTATACTTGTTATAAAATGGACCCTCCAAACACTAAAAAAATTACGACTTAGCAACTACCGAAATTCGTTGTTAAATAATGAAAATCGATCGTTAAAAATACTAGTAACCATAATTGTGACCGAGAATGAATAGTGGTAAAAATATTAGTCGCTAAATTCTATATCTCCACACTTTAGTATTTGTCATTGTATGATATGAACCATGGAATTTATACAAACACAAAAATTTTTACGGCATTCTGAAGGATTTCTTTATAAATTACATTTTAATGTATTACAAATAAACATTTACAAATTATGATATTTTGAGTAAAGAATATACATTTTAGAAACTATTTATTTGTAAAGTAATAATTTTTACTAATGTACTCTGAAATAAACAGTTTAAAAACATGATATTTTGATTTTAAAACTAACAAAATTCATATTTGCAAGCACATATAAGATTATACTTGTTATAAAATGGACCCTCCAAATAGTAAAAAAATTACGTTTTAGCGACTACTGAAATTGGTTGTTAAATAACGAAAATCGATCGCTAAATTTACTAGTTACCGAAATTGCGAACGAAAATAAGTAGTGGCAAAAATTTTAGTCGCTAAATTCTAGATCTCCACATTTAGTATTTGTCATTGTATGATATGAACCATATAATTTATACAAACACAACATTTTTTTACGGTATTCCAAAGGATCTCTTTATAAATTAGATTTTAATCTATTACAAATACATATCTCAAAATTATGATATTTTGAGTAAAGAATATACATTTTAGAAACTACTTATTTGGAAAGTAATAATTTTTTTTAATGTACTGTGAAATAGATACTTTAAAAAGACGATATTTTGATTTTGAAACTAACAAAATTCATATTTGGAAGGACTTATAAGATTATATTTGTTATAAAATGGACCCTCCACAGTCTAAAAAAATTTACGTTTTAAGGACTACCGAAAGGGCTCATTAAATAAAGAAAATCGATCGTTACAAATTATGATATTTTGAGTAAAGAATATACATTTTAGAAACTATTTATTTGGAAAGTAATAATTTTTTTTAATGTACTGTGAAATAAACATTTTAAAAGCATGATATTTTGATTTTAACACTAACAAAATTCATATTTGTAAGGACTTGTAAGATTATACTTGTTATAAAATGGAACCTTCAAACACCAAAAAAATTTACGTTTTAGCGACTACCGAAATTGGTCGTTAAATAACGAAAATCGATCGCTAAATAAACTAGTCTACGAAATTGCGACCGAAAATGAGTAGTGGTAAAAATTCTAGTCGCTAAATTTTAGATTAACACAATTTAGTATTTGTCATTGTATAATATGAACCATGGAATTTATACAAACAGACCATTTTTTTACGGTATTCCAAAGGATCTCCTTATAAATTAGAATTTAATGTATTACAAATACACATCTCAAAATTATGATATGTTGAGTAAAGAATATACATTTTAGAAACTATTTATTTAGAAAGTAAATTTTTTTTTAATGTACTGTGAAATAAACACTTTAAAAACATGATATTTTGATTTTAAAACTAGCAAAATTCATATTTGCAAGGACTACTAAGATTATACTTGTTATAAAATGGACCCTCCAAACACTAAAAAAAACTACGTTTGAGCGAGTTTTGAAATTGGTAGTTAAATAACGAAAGTCGATCGCTAAATATACTAGTCACCAAAATTGCGAGCGAAAATGAGTAGTGGTAAAAATTCTAGTCGCCAAATTCTAGATCTCCACACTTTAGTATTTATCATTGTCTGATATGAACCATGGAATTTATACAAACATGACATTTTTTTACAGTATTGCAAAGGATCTCTTCATAAATTAGATTTTAATGTATCACAAATACACATATCAAAATTATGATATATTGATTAAAGAATATACATTTTAGAAACTATTTATTTGTAAAGTAATAATTTTTTCAATGTACTCTGAAATAAACAATTTAAAAACATGATATTTTGATTTTAAAACTAACAAAATTCATATTTGCAAGGACATATAAGATTATACTTGTTATAAAATGGACCCTCGAAACACTAAAAAAATTACGTTTTAGAGTCTACTGAAATTGGTTGCTAAATAACGAAAATCGATAGTTAAATATACTAGTTACCGAAATTGCGACCGAAAATAAGTAGTGGTAAAAATTTTAGTCGCTAAATTCTAGATCTCCACACTTTAGTATTTGTCATTGTATGATATGAACCATAAAATTTATACAAACACAACATTTTTTTACGGTATTCCAAAGGATCTCTTTATAAATTAGATTTTAATGTATTACAAATACACATCTCAAAATTATTATATTTTGAGTAAAGAATATACATTTTAGAAACTATTTATTTGGAAAGTAAAATATTTTTTTAATGTACTGTGAAATAAACACTTTAAAAAAATGATATTTTGATTTTAAAACTAGTAAAATTCATATTTGCAAGGACTTATAAGATTATACTTGTTATAAAATGGACCCTCCACACACTAAAAAAACTTACGTTTTAGCGACTACCGAAATTGGTCATTAAATACAGAAAATCGATCGTTAAATATAATAGTAACCAAAATTGAGACAGAGAATGAGTAGTGGTAAAAATTCTAGTAGCTAAATTCTATATCTCCACACTTTAGTATTTGTCATTGTATGATATGAACCATGAAATTTATACAAACACAAATTTTTTTACGGCATTCCCAGGATTTCTTTATAAATTAGATTTTAATGTATTACAAATACACATCTCAAAATTATGATATGTTGAGTAAAGAATATACATTTTAGAAACTATTTATTTAGAAAGTAAATTTTTTTTTAATGTACTATGAAATAAACACTTTAAAAACATGGTATTTTGATTTTAAAACTAGCAAAATTCATATTTGCAAGGACTACTAAGATTATACTTGTTATAAAATGGACCCTCCAAACACTAAAAAAAACTACGTTTGAGCGAGTTTTGAAATTGGTAGTTAAATAACGAAAGTCGATCGCTAAATATACTAGTCACCAAAATTGCGAGCGAAAATGAGTAGTGGTAAAAATTCTAGTCGCCAAATTCTAGATCTCCACACTTTAGTATTTATCATTGTCTGATATGAACCATGGAATTTATACAAACATGACATTTTTTTACAGTATTGCAAAGGATCTCTTCATAAATTAGATTTTAATGTATCACAAATACACATATCAAAATTATGATATATTGATTAAAGAATATACATTTTAGAAACTATTTATTTGTAAAGTAATAATTTTTTCAATGTACTCTGAAATAAACAATTTAAAAACATGATATTTTGATTTTAAAACTAACAAAATTCATATTTGCAAGGACATATAAGATTATACTTGTTATAAAATGGACCCTCGAAACACTAAAAAAATTACGTTTTAGAGTCTACTGAAATTGGTTGCTAAATAACGAAAATCGATAGTTAAATATACTAGTTACCGAAATTGCGACCGAAAATAAGTAGTGGTAAAAATTTTAGTCGCTAAATTCTAGATCTCCACACTTTAGTATTTGTCATTGTATGATATGAACCATAAAATTTATACAAACACAACATTTTTTTACGGTATTCCCAGGATTTCTTTATAAATTAGATTTTAATGTATTACAAATAAACATTTACAAATTATGATATTTTGAGTAAACAATATACATTTTAAAAACTATTTATCTGTAAAGTAATAATTTTTTTTAATGTACTGTGAAATAAACACTTTAAAAACATGATATTTTGATTGTACAACTAACAAAATTCATATTCGCAAGGATTTGTAAGAATATGCTTGTTATAAAATAGACCCTCCAAACACTAAAAAAAACTACGTTTTAGCGACTTCCGAATTTGGTCGTTAAATAACGAAAATCGATCGCTAAATATACTAGTCACCGAAATTGCGACCGAAAATGAGTAGTGGTAAATATTCTAGTGGCTAGATTCTAGATCTACACACTTTAGCATTTGTCATTGTACGATATGAACCATGGAATTTATACAAACACAACATTTTTTTACAGTATTCCAAAGGATCTTTTTATAAATAAGATTTTAATTTATTACAAATACACATCTCAAAATTATTATATTTTGAGTAAAGAATATGCATTTTAGAAACTATTTATTTGGAAAGTAATAATTTTTTTTAATGTACTGTGAAATAAACACTTTAAAAAGATGATATTTTGATTTTAAAACTAGCAAAATTCATATTTGCAAGGACTTATAAGATTATAATTGTTATAAAATGGACCCTCCACACACTAAAAAAACTTACGTTTTAGCCACTACCGAAATTGGTAGTAAAATAACGAAAATCGATCGGTTAATATACTAGTCACCAAAATTGCGACCGGAAATGAGTAGTGGTAAAAATTCTAGTCGCTAAATTCTTGATGTCCACACTTTAGTATTTGTCATTGTATGATATGAACCATGGAATTTATCCAAACACAACATTTTTTTACGGTATTGCGAAGGATCTCTATTTAAATTATATTTTAATGTATTAAATTGTAGTGTGGTTTTGTCTATGATGTTCATCGGGAGTACGATTTGAAGGACTTGGCATTAAATTATCCACTTGAATATGCTGGAAGACGGGTTTCATCTGCTCATGATCTGTTATCAATTGATCCATTTTTTCTTCAAGTGTCTGTTCCTTGACATTCTTTGCCATAAGTTCAACATTTAACTTTTCGATAATTTCACGCATTTTTTCTATTTGATGGACTAGTAAAGGTTGATTTGTAGTAGAGTCAATACTCTTGGAAGAAGTAAACCTTTTGCTCAATACACCAAGTCCATACACATTTTTTGTTTTATTTCTACCTCCAACAAGATAAAAGTATATTTCAGTGTCATCAATGGAGACAATATGACACAAAAATTCTATATCTCCACACTTTAGTATTTGTTATTGTATGATATGAACCATGGAATTTATACAAACACAATATTTTTTTGCGATATTCCAAAAGATCTCTTTATAAATTAGATTTTAATGTATTAGAAATAAACATTTTAAAATTATGATATTTTGGGTAAAGAATATACATTTTAGAAACTATTTATTTGTAAAGTAAATTTTTTTTTACTATACTGTGAAATAAACACTTTAAAAACATGATATTTTGATTTAAAAACTAACAAAATTCATATTTGCAAGGACTTCTAAGATTATACTTGTTATAAAATGGACCCTGCACACACTAAAAAAATTTACGTTTTAGTGACTACCGAAATGGGTGATTAAATAAAGAAAATTGATTGTTAAATATACTAGTAACCAAAATTGCGACTGAGAATGAGTAGTGGTAAATATTCTAGTCGCTAAATTCTAGATTTACACACTTTAGTATTTGTTATTGTATGATATGAACCATAGAATTTATACAAACACAACATTTTTTTACAGTATTCCAAAGGATCTCTTTATAAATTAGGTTTTAATGTATTACAAATAAACATTTCAAAATTTTGATATTTTGAGTAAAGAATATACATTTTAGAAACTATTTATTTTTAAAGTAATAATTTTTTTCAATGTACTGTTAAATAAACACTTCAAAAACATGATATTTTGATTTTAAAACCAACAAAATTCCTTTTTGCAAGGACTTCTAAGATTATACTTGTTATAAATTGGACCCTCCAAACACTAAAAAAATTACCTTTGAGCGACTACCGAAATTGGTCGCTAAATAACGAAAATCGATCGCTAAATACACTAGTCCCCGAAATAGAGACCGAAAATGAGTAGTGATAAAAAATTCTAGTCGCTAAATACTTAGAGACCGATTTTTTGGGTGCTCGTAATTTAGAGGTTGAATATGTGATCGTTAAATCAGTCGCAAATTGTTTGGTCCCAAACATTTTTTGAAGACCGATTTAGCCACCGAAAACTTATGAAATATTGATAGCTAAATTGGTGGCTAAAATAAAATAAAAGTTGATGGCTAATGTGGTAGCTAAAATGAAATAATTATTAGTGCCTAATTCGGTGGCTAAAATGAAATAAATTTCTGTGGCGAAATTGGTATCTAAATTGAAAGGAATTTCGGTAGCTAAAGCGGTGACTACACAAAAATATTTATCGGTGCCTAATTCAGTGACAAAAGAGAAATAAATTTCAGTGACTAAATCGGTGACTAAAATTAAAGAAATTTCGGTGGCTAAATATTACCTATTTTTACAAATTATTTTGGCCTGTTTACAAACAATTTTCAAACCTGTTAATAAATACCCAAATTTTAATCATACTAATGAATACACATAACATAAAAAATAGTAGTATAAACATATTACATCATGAAAAGTAATGTAAGTGTTGTAAGCAAACTAGAAATAGTCCAATGTAGTGTGGTCTTCTCTATGATGTTCATCGGGAGTACGATTTGAAGGACTTGGCATTAAATTATCCACTTGAATATGCTGGAAGACGGGTTTCATCTGCCCATGATCTGTTATCAATTGATCCATTTTTTCTTCAAGTGTCTGTTCCTTTACATTCTTTGCCATAAGTTCAACATTTAACTTTTCGATAATTTCACGCATTTTTTCTATTTGATGGACTAGTAAAGGTTGATTTGTAGTAGAGTCAATACTCTTGGAAGAAGTAAACCTTTTGCTCAATACACCAAGTCCATACACATTTTTTGTTTTATTTCTACCTCCAACAAGATAAAAGTATATTTCAGTGTCATCAATGGAGACAATATGACACAAAAATTCTATATCTCCACACTTTAGTATTTGTTATTGTATGATATGAACCATGGAATTTATACAAACACAATATTTTTTTGCGATATTCCAAAAGATCTCTTTATAAATTAGATTTTAATGTATTAGAAATAAACATTTTAAAATTATGATATTTTGGGTAAAGAATATACATTTTAGAAACTATTTATTTGTAAAGTAAATTTTTTTTTACTATACTGTGAAATAAACACTTTAAAAACATGATATTTTGATTTAAAAACTAACAAAATTCATATTTGCAAGGACTTCTAAGATTATACTTGTTATAAAATGGACCCTGCACACACTAAAAAAATTTACGTTTTAGTGACTACCGAAATGGGTGATTAAATAAAGAAAATTGATTGTTAAATATACTAGTAACCAAAATTGCGACTGAGAATGAGTAGTGGTAAATATTCTAGTCGCTAAATTCTAGATTTACACACTTTAGTATTTGTTATTGTATGATATGAACCATAGAATTTATACAAACACAACATTTTTTTACAGTATTCCAAAGGATCTCTTTATAAATTAGGTTTTAATGTATTACAAATAAACATTTCAAAATTTTGATATTTTGAGTAAAGAATATACATTTTAGAAACTATTTATTTTTAAAGTAATAATTTTTTTCAATGTACTGTTAAATAAACACTTCAAAAACATGATATTTTGATTTTAAAACCAACAAAATTCCTTTTTGCAAGGACTTCTAAGATTATACTTGTTATAAATTGGACCCTCCAAACACTAAAAAAATTACCTTTGAGCGACTACCGAAATTGGTCGCTAAATAACGAAAATCGATCGCTAAATACACTAGTCCCCGAAATAGAGACCGAAAATGAGTAGTGATAAAAAATTCTAGTCGCTAAATACTTAGAGACCGATTTTTTGGGTGCTCGTAATTTAGAGGTTGAATATGTGATCGTTAAATCAGTCGCAAATTGTTTGGTCCCAAACATTTTTTGAAGACCGATTTAGCCACCGAAAACTTATGAAATATTGATAGCTAAATTGGTGGCTAAAATAAAATAAAAGTTGATGGCTAATGTGGTAGCTAAAATGAAATAATTATTAGTGCCTAATTCGGTGGCTAAAATGAAATAAATTTCTGTGGCGAAATTGGTATCTAAATTGAAAGGAATTTCGGTAGCTAAAGCGGTGACTACACAAAAATATTTATCGGTGCCTAATTCAGTGACAAAAGAGAAATAAATTTCAGTGACTAAATCGGTGACTAAAATTAAAGAAATTTCGGTGGCTAAATATTACCTATTTTTACAAATTATTTTGGCCTGTTTACAAACAATTTTCAAACCTGTTAATAAATACCCAAATTTTAATCATACTAATGAATACACATAACATAAAAAATAGTAGTATAAACATATTACATCATGAAAAGTAATGTAAGTGTTGTAAGCAAACTAGAAATAGTCCAATGTAGTGTGGTCTTCTCTATGATGTTCATCGGGAGTACGATTTGAAGGACTTGGCATTAAATTATCCACTTGAATATGCTGGAAGAAGGGTTTTATCTACTCATGGTCTGTTATCAATTGATCCATCTTTTCTTCAAGTGTCTGTTCCTTTACATTCTTTGCCATAAGTTCAACATTTAACTTTTCGATAATTTCACGCATTTTTTCTATTTGATGGACTAGTAAAGGTTGATTTGTAGTAGAGTCAACACTCTTGGAAGAAGTAAACCTTTTGCTCAATATACCAAGTCCATACACATTTTCTGTTTTATTTCCACCTCTAACAACATGAAAGTATATTTCATTGTCATCAATGGAGGCAATATGATACAAAAATTATAGATCTCCACACTTTAGTATTTGTTATTGTATGATATGAACCATGTAATTTATACAAACACCACATTTTTTTATGTTATTACATAGGATCTCTTTATAAATTGGGTTTTAATGTATTACAAATAAAGATTTCAAAATTATGATATTTTGAGTAAAGAATATACATTTTAGAAACTATTTATTTGAAATAATAATTTTTTTTAATGTACCGTGAAATAAACACTTTAAAAACATGATATTTTGATTTTAAAACCAACAAAATTCATATTTTGCAAGTACTTCTAAGATTATACTTCTTATAGAATGGACCCTCCAAACACTAAAAAGAATTACATTTTAGCGACTACCGAAATTGGTCGCTAAATAACGAAAATCGATCGCTAAATATACTAGTCACCGAAATAGCGACCGAAAATGAGTAGTGATAAAAATTCTAGTCGCGAAACACTTAGAGACTGATTTTTTGGGTGCTCGCAATTTAACGACTGAATATGTTATCGTGAAATTGGTGGCAAAATGTTTGGTCTCAAACATTTTTTGGAGACCAATTTAGCCACTGAAAACTTACGAAATATTGGTAGCTAAATTGGTGGGTAAAATAAAATAAAAGTTGGTGGCTAAAGTGGTAGCTAAAATGAAATAATTATTAGTGGCTGAAATGAAATAAATTTCGATGGCGAAATTGGTAGCTAAATTGAAAGGAATTTCGGTAGTTAAAGCGGTGACTAAACAGAATTATTTATCGGTGGCTAATTCGGTGTCAAAAGAGAAATAACTTTTAGTGACTAAATCCGTGGCTAAAATTAATGAAATTTCGGTGGCTAAATATTACCTATTTTTACAAATTATTTTGGCCTGTTTACAAACAATTTTCAAACCAGTTAATAAATACTGAAATTTTAATCATACTAACGAATACACATAACATAAAAAATAGTAGCGTAAACATATTACACAATGAAAACTAATGTAAGTGTTGTAAGCAAACTAGAAATAGTCCAATGTAGTGTGGTCTTCTCTATGGTGTTCATCGGTGTCAACACCGAAATTTCGTCCGGATAAATAAAATTATTCCGAAATATAAAACAATATAAAATTAAAATAAAAGTAAAAAAAAATGAGTTTTGGTTTCATTCTATTTTATGAATAAAGTTTTAAAAGTAAAATTCGTAAAAGGGAAAAAATAAAGAAAATCAGTCGATTAAAATTTAAAAATAATAATAATAATTATAATAAAAATAAAATTGTTATTAAAATGTTGCCATGTCACATTTTTTCTCTGTTTGCCTGCCTTTTTTGATGCCCATTAATAATATGAATATTAATTGAAATAAACTCAAGAATTATAGAAATTTTAAAAATTTGATTTGATTATTATTCTAATGATTCTAATTATTCATTGACTCTAATAAAGGAGAAGCAATTTTTGATTTTGTTGGTACAAGTGCTGAAGTTTATGGTAATTGGAATGCACCAGAAGCTGTAACAACTGCATTTATCATATACTGTGTTCGTTGTTTAGTGAACGTTGATATTCCTCTCAATCAAGGTTGTTTGGCTCCAGTGAAGATTCTTATCCCAGAGGGCTCATTTCTCTCTCCTAGTGATACTGCTGTTGTAGTAGGAGGTATTGTCCTTACATCACAGAGGATAAATGATGTTATATTCACTGCATTTAAGCCTCTGCTTGTTCACAGGGATGTATGAATAATTTCACATTTGGAGATAATACCTTTGGTTACTATGAAACCATTGGAGGTGGAAGTGGAGCTGGTCCTACTTGGGATGGGACTAGTGTAGTATAGTGCCACATGACAAATACAAGAGTGACTAATCCTGAGATTTTTGAGCAAAGATATCCAGTGATTCTGCACAAGTTTGGACTTAGAGAAAATAGTGGTGGAGATGGATTTCATAAAGGAGGTGATGGTCTTCTTAGAGAAATAAAGTTTAGGCGCCTAGTAATTGTTAGCATTCTTTTTGAGAGGCGTGTCTATGCACCAAGAGGGCTGAAGGGAGGGAAAGTGCTCATGGAGCTAACTAATTTATAAGGAAAGACAAACGAAAGATTTATCTTAGTGGTAAGAATACAGTTGAGGTGCTTGTAGGGGAAGTTCTTAAAATTTTGACTCCTGGTGGTGGCGGATGGGGTTTTCCATTGTAAAGTTTCTTGTCTGTTGGATGAGAGAATTATAAAAAACAACTTCATGTTTGCTATTTTGGTTACATGAATTGTAAGAAAGAACTTGTATTCTATCCATGACAGACAAATAATAGCTTGTATCCAGAGTTTCAATTTTGGACCAAGTGGATTCCAATTTTCATGTCATCTTGAGTAGCTAAAATACACCTGAAACAAAGTTTCTCAACAAAAAAAAAATATATATCTTTTTGAACTCATTTTATTCTAGAATCTAAAGTATTTGCATCACATTATCAACTTGTGGTTTCATTCAATACTTCACAAAATTAAAATAGATACATTGGACTTAAGAGATATCAAGGCACGAAGTGTGATAGGAATAACTTTCATTTAATTATCATGAAAAATGGTTCAAAGAACTTGGATGCATTGTAAAATATTGCCAGGCATTCAGCATAATATTTTTGTAATACATGGGCAGTTTCACGTGTCACCTTTATTGATATATGTGACATATTAAAACCCTGGAAGTCAATCTTAAGTGTCGAATTCAACTTTAAATTGAATCCATTTATATAATATAATATAATATAAATATCTATCTAGTCTTCAACATGAGTTTGAATTATTATGAACCAATCAAAAATAAAATTCTTTTTATGAAAGAAACAATTATTAAAAGATGTTTAAGTCTTAAATCAAATAGAGTTTAGTTATTGATTCCGAAAACATTTTATACGGTGAGCCAATCAATTAAATCAGTGATAAAGAAAGAGAAAGAAGATTCAAGAACACAAAGATTTTTATACTTGTTGACCCAACAAATGGGCTACGTCCAGTCCCTCACACACAGTAAGGATTTCACTAAAAATGGTCAACTAATCAAGTTCACAACACTTGCCCACAGCAAGAACACACTGCACTCGCAGCAACCACTGCTGAACCTACAACAGTCCAAGAAACCACACAGAGTCCACTGTGTGTTTTAAGAACTCCCTTACTGAAACCCACAACAAGTCACAGTTATACAGAATCCACTGTATAACCCAGAAACGTCCCACTACTCCCCGCAGTAGACCACTGCTGAACCCACAAAAGAACAAGAAACCACACAGAAACCCACTGTGTGGTTCAAGAACACCCTTGCTGAAACCCACCGCAAGTCACAGTTATACAAAGTCCACTGTATAACAAAGAAACGCCTCACACTGCTCCACACAATAGGCGAACCACCAGTACAGTCTCACTGTACCAAGAATTACACCTCAGTAATTCAATAACTCAGTAGCAGTTTGAATACAGTTGAACGATTTACCCAGAAATCAACTGACAATAGCAACTCTATACAACAGGTCAGAAAGTAAGAAGAAACAGGTATAGAGTGCTTAGGCTGAGGTCAGATCAATGATGTAGAAATGTGCAGTCAGTTTCTAAAGCTCCAGCAGAATGCAGAAAATCAGTTCTTGATGAATTCTTTGAAAACTTCAAATGATCTTGATCTCAAAAAGGTGGTAGCATTTTCTCTCAAATCAAATCAGTGTAGTATGTATGAAAATTCTCTGTGTTGTTATCTTTTGACAATGCACCAGCTATTTATAAACAGCTGTAGTAACAGTTATCAAACTTTAGTCGATTGATTTGTCATTCAGTCGACTAAATTTTAAAAGAGAGTTAAAACGGTTTATCAAAATCTGAAATCTGTTTTTAATGATTTTTTAAAACCTTGCTAAAGCCAACATTCTCAGTGGAGCTTATCAATGATCATCATAGATTTAACCTCAATCTGGACATACCAACACCACCTAAAGCCTAGAACCAAAACACCAAACTCCATGCATCTTCACTTGATAGCACTTGGTCTTGACTAGGTCAACATGGCTGGTTGCTCCAAATTAACTCAACAACTTTAGTTGTAGTTGGTTTGGCTTCATCAAATCAATACAGCAACTCCTGGTGCAAACAATCTCCCCCAATTTCATGAAGACAAACAATGGTGTGTTGTGTTGTCTAGTTCAAACCTGTAACAACTAAACTCAATAGCAGTAGATTAGCAATCTGTATTAAGAACAAGTTCAGTAAACAGTTTCCAGTAAATTTATCAAACTGTAATCAAATAGATTTCACGCAATCTCATGCTCAAACAAGTTTTGATCAACAACTCTGCATTTATGCAATTGCTCCCCCATAATCCAGCAACTCCTCCATAATCCATTGTCTCGATCACAGTTTTAAAGAATGAAAAAAATATAATTAGCATAAACATAGTACTTCCAAATTTCATTCATATAAAACAGTGTTACATTTCAGGCAGCAGAATATGAGTGACTTAATTAGCCGAATACACAATACACTGAGTAATCATACCTAGTCCTAGAGCAATTCCATCATGCTAGATAAACCAGCAGATACAACATCAGCAGATCAGCAGAAGTACAAACAACAAACTAGCATACTAAACATAACACAAGCATAACAGCACACAAACAACCAAACACAAAACAACACACGACCTAAGCTTCTCCCCAACACATAGCCTAAGCAACCAACACAATTAGCATAAACTTCTCCCCCATTGTCTTCAACAAATAGAGAGACAATCACTTAGTTATGCAATGCATGGTCTACTCGTCTAGTGGGAAGAATAAAGTCCCAATCTTGGACTGAATATCATCAACTTGGGTCTCAATCAGTTGGAAGTGTGTCTGGCAGTATTCGTGATGCACACAGTGTTGGTCCTACATATTGTTCAGTTGGTTGAACATCCTTTGTTCAACCAAAAAAAAATAATCTTGTCCAGCAGCAGCAGTAGGTGTTTCAGTTGCCATTCCAGCTTGATCATGTTCCATATCAGCTTCATCAGCTTCATCATCTTCATCATCAGATTCTTCAGACTCTCCTTCAGTTGATTCTTCCTCATTATCATCATCATCAATTGTTCTTTCATCAGCCTTAGATACCCATTTCTTGTTTTTCAGTTTCACCAGCCCGATCTTGGTTAAATTTGCTGTGGAGATCTGACTCACTGCCTTGACTTCCTCAACAATCTCGTCCTCAACATCAATCTCAAAGAAATCAATAAACTTTGATAACATTGTCACATAGGGGATGCGATACTCTAACTTCTTGTCCACTTTGAACAAGTGATCACGGATAACTTGAATCCAGTTGACTCTAATTTTGAACGTGATGCAGTACATAAGAATCAAGTCTTCCTCAGTCAAGGTAGCATGATTGAAGCCTCTGGGTGTGAGTATCCAGATGACAATGTAGGCTAGAATTATGGGTATTGCTGCTAAACCATCAACATTGTAAGTTCTGGACACAGAGGACTGATCTCTAAGGCAAGATTTGTAAAGCTGCACCTTGTTGAAACCTCCCAGATCAGCAAAATTTCCTCTAGTTACAATAGCTCCTTCGTTATTCAAGCCCGTGACATTCATCCAGACTTCCTCATTGATAGCAAAGTCAATTCGTTTCACTTGTGAGTATACGCACTCATCATCATACCACATGTTTGTTAGAAACACCTTAACCAAATCTGGATAAGTATTTCCAGTCAGGTTCAGGAATTGGTCTAGCTTATGAAATTTCAGCATACTTCTTACTTCAACCAAATTTTCTTCTTTAAGCCAATCTAGGCTTAACATCTTTGGAGAAATGATTATCTTCCTGCTGTAGAGCTTGTACTAGTTGTCTATGCTTTCCTGGTTTCTGCAGAACCACCTTTCAAGATAGTCACTCTCATTTGGTGTATCTGAACCAGCATTCTTGACTACAGCCAACTTTGTTCTCTTTCTCGGGTTGGATGATGAAGCCATTTAGAATGCACTGATTTGAAATAGAATGGATTCCCACACATAACAAGTAGTATTCGTGAAGTGGTATGTGAATGTATACATGTTCAACTAGCAATATAAAGACAAATTAATGCACTACACCCTAGAGCACAGATTGACAGTACACTGCACAACATCAAATCCCCACAAATTAAGATATTACACGCTATCAGTATTCTAACAGACTGGGATACTTAGCTTTGCAGATATTCCCTCAAAAACTGCTTTTGCTTGTTGACTACCAATACTTCAGCGCCACGTAGAGTCCTGGAAACTCTCTCTCTTCACATGCTGAGCGTCAACTTGGTCAATTTTGTCTTATTCGGTTAACAATTCACTGTTTTGTAGTGGTCTTAGTTCCAATCTAACTGATTCAGTTACACAGCCCCATTCTAGTTGGATTTCAACTCTCATCCAGTTTCACATGCATTCAACATTTCCATTTAAATTAGTTATGATTTGTACAGAAAAAGAATTAAAAAATTCTGAAATTGAATCTGGTGTAGTGAACTGTGAAGTGCCACGAAGAAAAGAAAACAAACTACTAATAGAACATGATATAAATGATTCAAAACACATGTTTGATATCCAGTATACCAAGTTCATTCCTCAGAAAATTAAATCTTTCTTTACTCAAGGGTTTTGTAAACAGATCAGCAAGTTGATTCTCAGTACTAACAAACTGAATTTCACAATCTCCATTAGTGACATGGTCTCTAGTGAAATGATGGCGAATTTCAATATGTTTAGTCCTGGAATGTTGAACTGGATTCTTTGTAAGATTAATGCCACTGGTGTTGTCACATAATAATGGAATTTTAGACAAGTTAAGGCCAAAATCACTTAACTGTTGTTTCATCCACAAGGTTTGTGCACAGTAGCTTCCAGTTGCAATGTATTCAGCTTCAGCAGTTGACAATGCCACACATGCTTGTTTCTTGCTGCGCCATGAAACTAAACTTGATCCCAGCAAGTGACATGTCCCACTAGTGCTTTTCCTGTCTATTTTGCAACCTGCAAAATCAAAATCAGAATATCCTACTAAATTGAGAGATACATCAGTAGAATACCATAGTCTGACAGTTGTAGTTCCCTGTAGGTATTTAAGAATTCTCTTTGCTGCATGAAGTGTGACTTCTTAGGATTGGATTGAAATCTAGCGCAGAGGCACACACTGAACATGATATCTGGTCGACTGGCAGTAAGATAGAGCAATGATCCGATTAATCCTCTGAATTTAGTCTATCCACACTGGCTCCTTTCTCATCTGAATCCAAATAACAGTTAGTTGTCATAGGTGTTACACTTTCTTTACAGCTTTCCATATTAAACTTTTTCAGCAACTCCTTGTAGTACTTGGTTAGACTTAGAAAAGTCCCATGATTCAGTTGCTTGATCTGCAATCCAAGAAAGTAGTTGAGCTCGCCCATCATGGATATTTCAAACTCTCCCTGCATAGCTGCAACAAACTGCTTGCACAGATTCTCATTAGTGGATTCAAAGATATTATCATCTATATAGACTTGAACTAGAATAATATCAGAACATGCTTTCTTAATAAACAGAGTCTTATCTGTTTTTCCTCTCTCATACGAATGAGATAGCAAGAAACTGCTCAACCTTTCATAGCACTGTCTAGGTGCTTGCTTCAAACCATATAGTACTTTCTTTAGCTTGAAGACATGATTGGGATGCATATAATCTTCAAAACCCTTAGGTTGACTAACATACACCTCTTCATCTATGTAGCCATTAAGAAATGCACTCTTGACGTCCATTTGGTGCAATTTGAATCTGTTCATGCTTGTGTAGTCTAGCAGCAATCTCACGACCTCATGTCTTGCCACTGGTGTATAGGTTTCTCCATAATCAATTCCTTCTTCCTGATTGTAACCCTTTGCAACCAATCTGGCTTTGTTTCTCACAATAACACCATGTTCGTCTAACTTGTTCTTGAACACTCACTTGGTGCCAATGACATTTATCCCACTAGTTCTTGGAACAAGTCTCCGGACCTCATTTCTGGCAAATTGGTTCAGTTTTTCATGCATAACAGTTATCCAACTGCTGTCTTGCAGTGCGTCAACTACAGTCTTTGGTTCAGTTTGTGAAACAAAAGCCTTTCTGTGCACTTCTGGTTGAAACTCCTTTCTGCACTTGGATAATTACAGTATCGAATGACAAATTCCTAGGCACTCTCCACTCCTTAGGCAATCCTAAACTAATCCTGTCAGTAACAACTTCTTGTTCAGCAGATTGATCTTCTGGTTCTGTTGACTGAATTTCTGGTAGTACACTAGTTTCTTCAGTCTTATTTTCCAGTTCAGTTCCAGCTTATTGAATAATTGGAATTTCATCATTTGCACATGTCTTAGGTCTTTCCTGCATAACTTGGTTAGTTTCATCAAAATTTACATGTACAGATTCTTCTACCAACATAGTCCTCTTGTTATAGACACGATAAGCATGACCATGTTGTGAGTAACCCAGAAAAATACCTTCATCAGACTTGAAATCAAACTTACCCAGGTTGTCCTTCCCATTATTAAGTATGAAACACTTACAGCCAAAGACCTTTAGGTGAGACAGATTCGGTTTTCTTCCTCTAAATAGTTCATATGGAGTTTTCTTCAGTATGGGTCTGATCAGCACTCTATTTAGTACATAGCACGTTGTGCTGACAGCATCTGCCCAGAAATATTTGGGTAGTCCAGTCTCATTCAACATTGTTCTGGCCAGGTCCTTCAAAGATCTGTTTCTCCTTTCTACAACTCCATTCTGCTGTGGAGTTCTTGGTGTTGAGAAGTTGTGCTTGATTCCCAGCTTGCTGCAAAATCTGTCAAACTTCTCATTCTGGAATTCTCTGCTATGATCTGATTTGATAGACACTATGCTGCTGTTTTTCTCATTCTGTACAACTTTGGCAAAATTCTTAAACACATGGTAAGTCTCATCTTTGGTGGCAATGAAAAATGTCCAAGTGAACCTAGAAAAGTCATCAACAATAACAAGACCATAGTAGTTCCATCCTAGGCTCATCGTTCTAGAGGGACCGAATAAATCTATGTGTAGCAGCTCAAGTGGTCTAGTTGTTGAAACAACATTAATCGGTTTAAAAGAGCTTTTAATTTGCTTACCCATTTGGCATCCTTCACACAGTTTGTTCTTCTCAAACTTAAGCTTAGGAAAACCAATTACAAGATCCTTAGATGCAATCCTATTTAGGTGATGCATGTGAACGTGTGCAAGTCTTCTATGCCACAACCAAGATTCATCATCTAGGGATAGTAAATAGTTAATACTAGGAATGATGCTTGAGACATTGAGCATATAAACATTACTTAATCTTTTACCTACAAGAACTGTTTCAGTAGATTCTGAGTCTGCTATAGTGCATTGCTCTGGTTCAAATGTGATCTTGTAACCACGATCACACAGTTGAATGATACTCAACAGACTATGTTTCAAACCTTCTACGAGCAACACATCCTTTATGATCACTTTATTCTTGCTTCCTATATCACCAACACCAAGTATCTTGCTCGGTTATTGTCACCATATGTCACATATCTTGCAGATTTCCATTTGATATTAATCAACTGAGTTGAATCTCCTGTCATATACTTTGAGCATCTAGTGTCCAGATACCACATCAGCTTACTGGATGCCAAGAAAACCTGCAAAACATATTAGAGTTGGGTTTTGGTACCTAGTTAAATTTGGGTCCAACAATGTTAGATGTGTTTTTAAGCATCCACCCAACTAAACCTTTTGGCACTAAAAATATTCTAAATTTACAGTCCTTAACAGAATGACCTCTTTTCATGAATAGAAGCAGGTAATAGGCTGTGAAAATTGTTTTGTATTGGTTTCAAAAAAGCTACTGTACTTTTTCTATTTCCTTGGGAAATTGGGTTGATGTCCAATTCCAGCCTTTTCGAAAACACAGTTCTGAGAGCCCAGAATGGCATTCAGATTGGCTGTTCCCATAGTCAACTTTGAAGCAGTAGTAATTAGGTAGTTCACCTTCTTTTGAAGAACTTCACGGTTTGCTGGCTTGCTGGAGTCTAAGTTACTGGAAGTTTTGTAGTGTTCAAGGTCAGTTTTCAGTCTTAAAACTTCATCTTCCAGTTCCTTAACTCTGGCTTAGAACCAGTTGTTCATACCTTTCAGTCTATTGTTGGAACGAGCCAACTTGTTTGCTTCCTCACGCGTCTCTTGAAACGCATTCAACAGTGAACTGTAATTTGTATTGTTAAAGGAAGTACTGGAATCTTCACTACTAACCTCAGAATTCTTTCCAGTCATGAAACATAGATTTGCTTCAATGTCTTCATGTGAAGAGCTACTGGATGAAGATGTATTGTCTTCCCATGCAATGTATACTTTTCTTCCTTTTCCAGCTTTGTAATTCTTCTTTTCAATGCTCTTCTCTTTGTTAGCCAGATTTGGACAGTCTGCTTTCATATGTCCCTGTTTGCCAAAGCTATAACAGGTTAGCTTATTTGAATTTGAATCAGGTTTTCTAGTATACCTTTTAGTTTGATGATTCTTTGCCCTGGTCTTCAGCTTGATGAATTTCTGGAATTTCTTTGTCAACAGACTAAGGTCTTCAAAATCACTACGCTCTTCTGAGTTGTCCTCACTGGTTTCAATCTCAGCAGCTTTTGATTTCAGTGCAAGGCTTCTGGATTTCTTTTCAGCAGATTCTATTTCCTCCAGCTTCGTCATCTCCAGTTCGTGCTCTATCAGTTTGGCAAACAATTCAGCTGTTGTGAGAGTTGTCAAATCTCTGGTTTTTGAAATTGTTGTCACCTTAGGCTGCCAACATCTATCCAAGCATTTGAGAATCTTGATGTTCAGCTCCTCTTTATCAATCTGCTTTCCCAGTCCGATCAGGTGATTAACTATATGAGTGAATCGTTTCTGCACATCAGCAATTGACTCTCCTGGTTACATCATGAATAACTCGTACTCTTGAATTAGGGCATGTTTCCTTGCCTGTTTCACATCATTCGTGCCTTCATGAGTGACTTCCAGCACATCCCACATCTCCTTTGCAAAGGTGCATTGAGACACCCTAAAAAACTCATCCATATTCAAGGCAGAAGTTATAATGTTCTTGGCAATGCAATCATACTGCACACACTTATTCTGTATATCAGACAGTTCATCAAAAGGTTTCACAACAGACACACCATCAACAACATGCATAGGTATATACGGTCCATTTACTACTGCATTCCAAATGCCTCTGTCAATAGACTCAATAAAGATCCTCATTCTGACTTTCCATAATTGGTAATTCACACCAGAAAACATTTGAGGTCTATTTATTGAAGCCCCCTCAGCAAAAGGTAAACAATTTTCAGCCATAGATCGAAAACTTGACTAGGATACAAGTCCTTGCTCTGATGCCAATTGTAAAAAACTGTTTTGGCTGAAATACAAGAGGGGGGGTGAATTGGATTTCTAAATCTTTTTCAAAACTATTTGACCTTTTAAGAAAATGCAAGTCAGTTTGATAAACTGGATATTTATTGACTTTACTGAGCAGTGTAGTAGAATGAATCAGTAAATTGAATACAATCAAGTCACAGTACAATGCAGCAAACCAAACAGATTTATTGGAGTTCAAATGTAACTGCGGAAGTGATTTAGTTTACTACACTGAAATAGACAGAATTTAACTGCACAGAACGAACTGGTCAACTTTAACAGTTTGAATTATTATGAACCATGCTAGCACCAAGGCTAAGCATGTGATTTGATGAAGTCAATATTGTGAGCACCAAGGCTTAACATGTGAAACTGATGAAGACTGCCTCATGAAGAATCTGTTGGAACCAACCTGGACCAGAATTATTCAAGTGAAGACTTTGTCCCAACATGAAGATAGTTGGGTGATTAGGTCTTGGTCCTTAGTTGGTTGGTGATTGGCTTAGTCCTTAATCACTAGTGGCATGGTTCATCACTTTTGAGGTGCTAAAAAGATTCACAAAGATTTTTATTAAAACTGTTTTTAATAAAAGTAACCCAAATTGTTTTTGCTGGAATAAGGTTTTTCAATCGATTGAATTTCTAAAACAATCGATTGAATGTGACAGTTATTTCTGTTACAACTGAAATACAGTTATGGTTGTTACAACTGAAAACTTTGACTAGGTCAAACTAACGGTCAAATTCAATCGATTGAATGGTTTGTTCAATTAATTGAATTTTGACAGCTAAGCAGTTTTTAAAACTGATTTTGGATATTTAAAGGAATGAGAATCATCACTTTCAGAATTATCAAAACAAAGACTTTCGAAAAGCATTTCTTGAGATTTCCTAAGAGAGATATTGCCCCTTTTGTGCGATCATCATTTTTGCAAAGCTTTTCAAATCAAGAAACCTCCAAGAACGTGAATCTTTGAAGCATCCTTGAAGTGAGGTTCTTGCCACTTTGGTTCTGGACCAAAGCTAAGTCTTCTGCACCTGATCTTCATTCTATGTAATCTGTTTTGTGTAGAAGCATTCTGTAATCCTTTCTGATCCTATTAATTTGCAATTTGTTTGCTGTTTTCAATTACTGGGTTTGTAATTGAGTTGCTGCAGTGGGTTCTGCACTGGTCTCGCATCTGCTGAAGGGTTCAGTAGAGGGTGAGTGCTGCTGGGAGCAGTGTTGCTTGCGGACTGCAAGTGTTGTGGTGCAGTGGGTTTCTACACTGGTTACACACTAGCTGAGGGGTTCAGTGAGGTGTGGGTTTACTGTTGGGGGCAGTTTATAAGTTGCTGGGAGCAAGGGTTGTAAACTGATCTTGTGATCTGTTTTAGTGGAAATCTCTGCTAGTTTGTAAAGGACTGGATGTACCCCTTGTGGAAGGGTGAACCAAGATAAAAATTATGTGTTCTTGCTTTTCTCCCTACTCTTCTTGATTGCTTTTATTCACTGCTGCCATCTTTAAAATTAACTGGATTAAAATCAGTTTATTCTGTTATTCATACTCTGAACATCTGTTTTCATAATCAACTGTGATTCTGGATTGTGTTTAATCTACTGGAGTGTGTTTAAACATCTTAAATTTGAGTTAAAACATTTTCACACTACAAACTGTTTTTTGGGTTTAACTGAATCCTGGGTTTAACTCGGATATATTCCGCTGTGCACAATCGATTGTTTACCTGACAGTTCAGAATTACATAGTCAATCGATTGAATAAAGAATTTTCATTCTCTACTTGAAGAATAAATCAGATTTACGAAAAGTTTTCAAAGTTCAATTCACCCCACCTCTTGAACTCGGTCTAAACCTTATTTTACAAACCAATAAAAAAAATAATTTTTATGAAAGAAACAATTATTAAAAGATGTTTAAGTCTTAAATCAAATAGAGTTCAGTTATTGATTCTAAAAACAATTTACAGTGAACCAATCAATTAAATCAGTGATAAAGAAAGAGAAAGAAGAATCAAGAACACAGATTTTTATACTGGTTCAACCAACAAACGGGCTACGTCCAGTCCTTCACACACGGTAAGGATTTCACTAAAAATGATCGACTGATCAAGTTTACAACACTTGCTCACAACAAGAGTACACTTCACTCGCAGCAACCGCTACTGAACCTACAGCAGTTCAAGAAACCACACAAAGTCCACTGTGTGTTTCAAGAACTCCCTTGCTAAAACCCACAGCAAGTCACAATTATACATAATCCACTGTATAACCCAGAAACGTCTCACTGCTCCCCGCAGTAGACCACTGCTGAACCCACAGCAGAACAAGAAACCACACAGAAACCCACTGTGTGTTTCAAGAACACCCTTGCTGAAACCCACAATAAGTCACAGTTATACAGAGTCCACTGTATAACCAAGAAATGCCTCACACTGCTCCACGCAGTAGGCGAACCGCCAGTACAGTCTTACTGTACCAAGAATTACACCCCAGTAATTCAATAACTCAGTAGCAGTTTGAATACAGTTGAACGATTTACCCAGAAATCAACTAACAGCAGCCACTCTATACAACAGATCAGAAAGTAAGAAGAAACAGGTATAGAGTGCTTAGGCTGAGGTCAGATCAATGATGTAGAAATGTGCAGTCAGTTTCTAAAGCTCCAGGAGAATGCAGAAAATCAGTTCTTGATGAATTCTTTGAAAACTTCAAATGATCTTGATCTCAAAAAGGTGGTAGCATTTTCTCTCAAATCAAATCAGTGTAGTATGTATGAAAATTCTATGTGTTGTTATCTTTTGAAAATGCACCAGCTATTTATAAACAGTTATAGTGACAGTTGTCAAACTTTAGTCGATTGCTTTGTCATTCAGTCGACTAAATTTTGTAAGATAGTTAAAACGGTTTATCAAAATTTGAAATCTGTTTTTAATGATTTTTTAAAACTTTGCTAAAGCCAACATTCTCAATGGAGCTTATCAATGATCAGCACATTCATAATCACAAATTTAACTTCAATCCAGACACACCAACACCACTTAAAGCCTAGAACCAAAACACCAAACTCCATGTAAACTCCGTGCATCTTCACTTGATAGCACTTGGCCTTGACTTGGTCAACATGGCTGGTTGCTCCAAATTAACTCAGCAACTTTAGTTGTAGTTTGTTTGGCATCATGAAATCAATACAACAACTCCTGATGTTAACAGATCTCTTTATAAATTAGATTTTAACATATTACAAATACATATTTCAAAATTATGATATTTTGAGTAAAAATTATACATTTTAGACACTATTTATTTCTAATGTAATAATTTTTTTAATGTACAGTGAAATAAACGCTTTAAAAATATGATATTTTGATTTTAAAACTAACAAAATTCATATTTGGAAGGACTTTTAAGATTATACTTGTTATAAAATGGACCCTTCAAACACTAAAAAAAATTATGTTTCAGGGCCTACTGAAATTGGTAGTTAAATAACGAAAATCGATCGCTAAATATACTAATCACCGAAATTGCGACCGAAAATGAGTAGTGGTAAAAATTCTAGTCACTAAATTCTAGATCTCCAAACTTTAGTATTTGTCATTGTATGATATGAACCATGGAATTTATACAAACACAACATTTTTTTACAGTATTCCGAATGATCTCTTTATAAATTAGATTTTAATGTATTACAAATAAACTTTTCAAAATTATGATATTTTGAGTAAAGAATATACATTTTAGAAACTATTTATTTGTAAAGTAATAATTTTTTTTACTGTACTGTGAAATAAACACTTTAAAAACATGATATTTTGATTTTAAAACTAACAAAATTCGTATTTGCAAGGACTTCTAAGATTATACTTGTTATAAAATGGACCCTCCAAACACGAAAAAAAATTACGTTTTAGCGACTACCGAAATTGGTCACTAAATAACGAAAATCGATCGCTAAATACACTAGTTCCCGAAATAGCGACCGAAAATGAGTAGTGATAAAAAATTCTAGTGGCTAAATACTTAGAAACCGATTTTTTGGGTGCTCGCAATTTAGCGATTGAATATGTGATCGTTAAATCAGTCGCCAAATGTTTGGTCCCAAACATTTTTTGAAGACCGATTTAGCCACCGAAAACTTATGAAATATTGATAGCTAAATTGGTGGCTAAAATAAAATAAAAGTTGGTGGCTAATGTGGTAGCTAAAATGAAATAATTATTAGTGCCTAATTCGGTGGCTAAAATGAAATAAATTTCGGTGGCGAAATTGGTAGCTAAATTGAAAGCAATTTCGGTAGCTAAAGCGGTGACTACACAAAAATATTTATCGGTGGCTAATTCAGTGACAAAATAGAAATAAATTTCAGTGACTAAATTGGTGACTGAAATTAAAGAAATTTCGGTGGCTAAATATTACCTATTTTTACAAATTATTTTGGCCTATTCACAAACAATTTTCAAACCTGTTAATAAATACTCAAATATTAATCATACTAATGAATACACATAACATAAAAAATACAAGCACAAACATATTACATAATGAAAAGTAATGTAAGTGTTGTAAGCAAACTAAAAATAGTCCAATGTAGTGTGGTCTTCTCTATGATGTTCATCGGGAGTACAATTTGAAGGACCTGGCATCAAATTATCCACTTGAATATACTGGAAGACGAGTTTCATCTGGTCATGATCTGTTATCAATTGATCCAACTTTTCTTCAACTGTCCGTTCCAAGACATTCTTTGCCATAAGTTCAACATTTAACTTTTGGATAGTTTCATGCATTTCTTCTGTTTGATGGACTAGTAAAGGTTGATTTGTAGTAGAGTCAACACTCTTGAAAGAAGTAAACCTTTTACTCAATACACCAAGTCCATACACATTTTCTTTTTTATTTCCACCTCCAACAACATAAAAGTATATTTCATTGTCATCAATGGAGGCAATATGACACAAAATTTCTAGATCTCCACACTTTAGTATTTGTTATTGTATGATATGAATCATGGAATTGATACAAGCACAACATTTTTTTACGATATTCCAAAGGATCTCTTTAAAAATTAGATTTTAATCTATTACAAATAAGCATTTCAAAATTATGATATTTTGAGTAAAGAATATACATTTTAGAAACTATTTATGTGAAAAGTAATAACTTTTTTCAACGTACTGTGAAATAAACACTTTAAAAACATGATATTTTGATTTTAAAACTAACAAAATTCATATTTGCAAAGACTTCTAACATTATACTTGTTATAAAATGGACCCTCCAAACACTCAAAAAGTTACATTTTAGCGACTACCGAAATTGGTCGTTAAATAACGAAAATCGATCGCTAAATAAACTAGTCACCGAAGTAGCGACCGAAAATGAGTAGTGGTAAAAAACCTAGTCGCTAAATTCTAGATCTCCACACTTTAGTATTTCCCATTGTATGATATGAACCACGGAATTTATACAAACACAACATTTTTTTACAGTATTCCAAAGGATGTCTTTAAAAATTAGATTTTAATCTATTACAAATAAGCATTTCAAAATTATGATATTTTGAATAAAGAATATACATTTTAGAAACTATTTATGTGAAAAGTAATAACTTTTTTCAACATACTGCGAAATAAACACTTTACAAACATGATATTTTGATTTTAAAAATAACAAAATTCTTATTTGCGAGGACTTCTAAGATTATACTTGTTATACAATGGACCCTCCAAACATTAAAAAATCGATCACTAAATATACTAGTCACGGAAATAGCGACCCAAAATGAGTACTGGTAAAAATTCTAGTCGCTAAATTCTAGATCTCCACAATTTAGTATTTTTTATTGTGTGATATGAAAAGTAATGTAAGTGTTGTAAGCAAACTAAAAATAGTCCAATGTAGTGTGGTCTTCTCTATGATGTTCATCGGGAGTACGATTTGAAGGACCTGGCATCAAATTATCCACTTGAATGTGCTGAAAGACGAGTTTAATCTGCTCATGATCTGTTATCAATTGTAAAGTAATATTTTTTTCAATGTACTGTGAAATAAACACTTTAAAAACATGATATTTTAATTTTAAAACTAACAAAACTAATATTTGCAAGGACTTCTAAAATTATACTTGTTATAAAATGGACCCTCGAAACACTAAAAAAAGTTACGTTTTAGCGACTACCGAAATTCGTCGTTAAATAAGGAAAATCGATTGCTAAATATACTAGTCATCGAAATAGCGACCGAAAATGAGTATTGGTAAAAATTCTAGTCGCTAAATTCTAGATCTCCACACTTTAGTATTTGTCATTGTATGATATGAACCATGGAATTTATACAAACACAACATTTTTTTACGGTATTCCAAAGGATCTCGTTATAAATTAGATTTTAATGTATTACAAGTAAACATTTACAAATTATGATATTTTGAGTAAAGAATATACATTTTAGAAACTATTTATATGTAAAGTAATAGATTTTTTTAATGTACTGTGAAATAAACACTTTAAAAACATGATATTTTGATTTTAAAACTAACAAAATTCATATTTGCAAGGACTTCTAAGATTATACTTGTTATAAAATGGACCCTCCAAACACTAAAAAAAATTACGTTTTAGCGACTACCGAAATTGGTCGTTAAATAACAAAAATCGATCACTAAATATACTAGTCACCGAAATAGCGACCGAAAATGAGTACTGGTAAAAATTCTAGTTGCTAAATTCTAGATCTCCACAATTTAGTATTTGTTATTGTATGATATGAACCATAGAATTTATACAAACACAACATTATTTTACGGTATTCGAAAGGATCTCTTTATAAATTAGATTTTAATGTATTACAAATAAAAATTTACAAATTATGAAATTTTGAATAAAGAATATACATTGTGAAAATTATTTATTTGTAAAGTAATAGATTTTTTTAATGTACTGCGAAATAAACACATTAAAAACATGATATTATTATTTTAAAACTAACAAAATTCATATTTGGAATGACTTCTAAGATTATACTTGTTATAAAATGGACCCTTCAAACACTAAAAAAAATTACGTTTTAGCGACTATCGAAATTGGTCGTTAAATAAAAAAAATGGATCGATAAATATACTAGTCACCGAAATTGCGACCGCAAATGAGTACTGGTAAAAATTCTAGTCGTTAAATTCTAGATCTCCACACTTTAGTATCTATCATTGTATGATATGAAACATGGAATTTATATAAACACAACATTTTTTACAATTGGATTTTAAAGTATTACAAATAAACATTTACAAATTATGATATTTTGAGTATAGAATATACATTTTAGAAAATATTTATTTGTACTGTGAAATAAACAATTTAGAAACATGATATTTTGATTTTAAATCTAACAAAATTCATATTTGCAAGGACTTCTAAGATTATACTTGTTATAAAATGGACCTTCCAAACACTAAAAAAAATTATGTTTTAGCGACTACTGAAATTGGTCGTTAAATAACGGAAATCGATTGGTAAATACACTAGTCACCGAAATTGCGACCAAAAATGAGTTGTGGTAAAAATTCTACTGGCTAAATTCGAGATCTCCACACTTTAGTATATGTCATTGTACGATATGAAACATGGAATTTATATAAACATAACATTTTTTACGGTATTCCAAAGGATATCTGTATAAATTAGATTTTAATGTATTACAAGTAAACATTTACAAATTATGATATTTTGAGTAAAGAATATACGTTTTAGAAACTATTTATTTGTAAAGTAATAGATTTTTCTAATGTACTATGAAATAAACACTTTAAAAACATGATATTTTGATTTTAAAACTAACAAAAGTAATATTTGCAAGGACTTCTAAGATTGTACTTGTTATAAAACGGACCCTCCAAATACTAAAAAAAATTACATTTTAGCGACTACCGAAATTGGTCGTTAAATAACGAAAATCGATCTCTAAATTTACTAATCACCGAAATTGCGACCGAAAATGAGTACTGGTAAAAATTCTAGTCGCTAAATTCTAAATCTCCAAACTTTAGTATTTGTCATTGTATGATATCAACCATGAAATTTATACAAACACAACATTCTTTTACGGTATTCTAAAGGATCTCTTTATAAACTAGATTTTAATCTATTACAAATAAACATTTACAAATTATGATATTTTGAGTAAAGAATATACATTTTAAAAAGTACTTATTTGTAAAGTCATCATTTTTTTAATGTACTGTGAAATAAACACTTTAAAAACATGATTTTTTGATTTTAAAACTAGCAAAATTCATATTTGCAAGGACTTCTAAGATTATACTTCTAATTAAAATGGACCTTCCAAACACTAAAAAAAATTAGGTTTTAGCGACAACCGAAATTGGTTGATAAATAACGAAAATCGATCGCCAAATATACTAGTCACCGAAATTGCGACCGAAATTGAGTAGTGGGAAAAATTCTAGTCGCTAAATTCTAGATCTCCACACTTTAGTATTTGTCATTGTATGATATAAACCATGGAATTTATACAAACACAACATTTTTTTACAGTATTCCAAAGGATCTCTTTATAAATTAGATTTTAATGTATTACAAGTAAACATTTACAAATTATGATATTTTGAGTAAAGAATATACATTTTAGAAACTATTTATATTAAAGTAATAGATTTTTTTAATGTACTGTGAAATAAACACTTTAAAAACATGATATTTTGATTTTAAAACTAACAAAATTCATATCTGCAACGACTTCTAAGATTATACTTGTTATAAAATAGACCCTCCAAACATTTAAAAAATTACGTTTGAGCGACTATCGAAATTGGTCGCTAAATAACAAAAATCAATCGCTAAATAAACTAGTCACCGAAATGGCGATCGAAAATAAGTCGTGATAAAAATTCTAGTCGCTAAATACTTAGAGACCGATTTTTTGGGTGCTCGCAATTTAGTAACTGAATATGTAATCGTGAAATCGGTGCCAAAATGTTCGGTGACAAAAGAGAAATAAATTTCAGTGACTAAAATGGTGACTAAAATTAAAGAAATTTCGGTGCTAAATATTACCTATTTTTACAAATTATTTTAGCCTGTTTACAAACAATTTTCAAACCTATTAATAAATATTCAAATTTTAATCATACCAGTGAATACACATAACATAAACAAATTTTAATGTATTACTGTCAACACTCAATTTCGTCCGGGTACACTTTATTTCAAAAGTGTTTTAAAAAAATTATTTTCCTTAAAAAAAATAAAAATAAAAAATTTGGAAATGAAGAGGCGTGAGATTTCTTAAGAAGTAAAGAGGCATGGGATTTCTTGGGAAGTGAAGATTCATGATTTTTTGTTGGGAAGTAAAAAAGGCAAGGTCTCTTGGGAAATGAAAAAGCAGAGGCCTTTTGGGAAATAAAAAGGGAGGGCCCTCTTCAAAGGAGAAAAAAACACAAAAAAGAAAAAAAAAAGAAAAAAGAGGAGAGAAGTGTTCCAAAAAAAAAAGAAGAGATCATGCTATTCTTCAATGGAGAGGGAAACAGTTGAAAAAAGGATGTAACAAGAGCTTGTGAAGCAACGAAAAGGG
>Ga0209489_102358_pt1 | contig 38556 bp, 22 predicted proteins | sample SiratrowhiteBW_FD_187527 | JGI IMG/M metagenome (GOLD analysis project Ga0209489, IMG submission 187527) | Root nodule microbial communities of legume samples collected from California, USA - Siratro white BW (SPAdes) (version 2) | ecosystem: Host-associated > Plants > Roots > Nodule | place...
ATATATATATATATATATATATATATATATATATATAAAATACAGAAACGTAAACACATTTTCTTTCATAAATAGAAAGTAAGATTGTTTTATATTATTCCTGAAAAGTAATGAGTCTAATAGTATATAAAGTAATTTATATATCCAAAATGAATTATCATTTTATTATAAAGACAATGATTGCTTTCTTTTTGTAAATAATATAAAATAATTAATTAATAATCACAATAATTTATAATTTTTATTTCAACAATATCTAAAAGGGTATTTTTAATACGATTTTGCATTATTACAGCAGTTATGTACTTTTATATTTATAAAGTTTTATAAATTTAATTTTTTAATATTGTGTCCTACAATATAAACATGGCACCGTAACGGACGAAAGAGATAGAATAAAAAAATATTAATGGTGTATATGGAAAGAGAAAATGTTCTCATGCCATGGGACAATTTAAAATGTACCTGCATGTTACCATGTCCTTGGAGATTTCATTTTGAGTCTTGCTTCTCTTGGCGGTGTTGTCCATTGGAACACTGCATTCTCCAGTGTCGGTGTTCTGAGTTGGAGCACTTTGAATATGTCTTTCCTTGCTGTTTCCATCTGGAACATTTTGAGTTTGTTTTCCCTTCTTACGTTCATGAAGGATGATAGAGCGTTGAAGGTCGAGAAGATGAGTAGGATGTCGGAATTCATCTGCAAAGTTTACCTTCTCTTCGTTTTTGGTGGCCCAATGGTGGCAACGAAGAAACATTGTCATGGCTTCAATCAACTCTTTTTCGGAGGCCATCCACAGATGTTTCAGCAACGGGAACGGAAGCTGGTTCTCCAGAAGAAGCACGTCCTGCATCACCAGCACAAGCTGGTCAACCTTCACATTCATTTTCGCCGGTTTGTCGAGCTTCGCATGTTCCAGAATCCACAGAAGGGCGCACCCATCCACAAAGAGCGTCCAACTGATCATTTCGTCCCGAGTTCCAAAACCTTGTTCTTGATACCTTGGAAACGTGGTATTCTTGATGAAAAGATCGTCGTCAAAGAGGGGTTTCAGGGATTCCATGTTTTGTACCTTTGTATGCAGATCTTGAGGGTTGGCGCTGTCGATGTAGTTTGCTGCCCACATGCTTTTGTACTCTTCTCCTGGCTGTAGTTTTTCATCACCATAGTGGCTGGGACCAAATGACACTAACTTTGGAGAGTAGTGTTTGGAGAAATTCTTTCGCTTTCGGAGATAGTGTGCTACTTTTTGGATTTTGGCGTTTTTAGGGGCTGGTGAAGGTGCGTCCTTCGCTTTTTTCAGCAGCTGGAGCCTTTCTGGAATGGTGAGTTTTGAAGTGGAAGTTGCAGACATTGTCTAATGATAGGAAAATGTATTTGTGGGGGATGTAGACAGTAGAGGATTGGTGGGTAGTGAGAGATTTTGATCAATATTATTAAATTATTATGGGGCGTTGTGGGTTATTATGGATTGGTGTTTGCATCTGAATAAAGTTTACTTGCTCACGAACTATGAGTAAATTCGAGACAAGGAATAAAGATCCTTCACTTTCACTGTTCAAGAGTTTTATTTGATAAAGCTGAAGGATCATCACTTTACTTCAACTCTTGCTGATGCGAACTGGTGTACGTAGTTAAAGGATACGGAGTTCATTCTTTACATTTCTAAAATAATTTGTTTCCAAATTTCTATACATTTCATTTCAAGTGCTTATGTACAATCTATTGTCTTTGTCAATGTCATTTTACACTTAGGTTTACTTGGTCACGTACTTTGAGTAAATTCGAGGCAAGGAATAAAGATCCTTCACTTTCACTGTTACAGAATTTTATTTAATAAAGATGAAGGATCATCACTTTACTTCAACTCTTGCTGATGCGAACCGGAATACGTAGTTAGGATAAGGAGTTCATTCTTTACATTTCTAAAATAATTTGTTTTCAAATTTCTACACATTTCAAGTGCTTATGTACAATCTATTAATTGTATTTTCAATGTCATTTTACACTTAGGTTCCACCAAAACAAAACATACTCTTCAAATTTTAAAATTCCAAATTTAATAATGTCCAAGTTCACAAGAAAAAGAAATTTAGTCTACTTTCCTCTCTTTTTCCTCGTACGCATTGGATCGATCCTAATAAGTTTTTCTTCATGTTCTATGGTGGTGTCTTCTTTCTCTTCCTCCCCTTCTTGATTTATACAAATATCCTCCATATCACTTTCAAGATGAGTAGAGGCCCTTGAAATTTTTCTCACCCTCCTTTCATGTTCTAGATTTTGGATCATTTTATTTTGTCTTTCCAATAGTTAGTATAGATTCTTACTTGAGGTCTATCCATATTAACACTTCTTTCCTCTTTTGGACTCTTGTGATGGATTCAAAAATGTCTCTGCAAAATTCAAGTAGAAAATTTACATGAGAACTACACCAAAAGCAGGGTAATGGTTAATAGAAAAAGTCCTAATCACTCTCTAAGTGTTTGGACTCAAAGTGTTTCGGGTTAATGTTTAAAACAACTTTTAAAATCTAAAAAACGTTAGCTACACTCAATTCACTCAAGAACGAAGTCCAAAAGTTATCCAAAATTGCTTCAAAGAAACCATAATGTTATCTCTCAACTCAAAGGGAAAACAAATCTAAATGCACTTGAACCTTTAAAATTAAAAATTTATAAACAAAACTACAAAATTACGAAGACAAACTAAAAATGCTAGTTCAGAAAAGACACCAAAATATTACACATTGTATGACAAATTGACTAAAGAATTGCAAAGAAAATATTGAATAATACATTTGGAAAGGTGTTAGCATATTTTTGCTAGTGGTGGCAAGTACACTACTCGCAAACGTAGTAATTAATAAATATATTTCTTTCCTAAAAATGTTTTTGCAATTCATTAACATGCTCCTCTTTGGCCATATTTTTGCAATTAATTAACATGCGCTTCTTAGGTCATGTTTTTCATCTCTGTACATTCGACAATTTAGCCAATAATATGCAATCTTTTTTTAAAGAAAACATAAGTACTTATTAGGGGTTCGACCTCATTAAAATCCCTTGAGAAAAAATTATCAAAAAACTCAAGGAAAAGTGTTGCCTTGTGTGAAAATGTTCAAAATAGCACAAGATCTATTGTTTACGAACAAGAAAAATGCAAAAAAAATATAAAGACTAGCAAAATGTTATTCAACTAAAATAAAACTTCAAACTTTTCGCATTCCATGGTCGAGGGGTAGCTCCTCTATCTAGTGTCTCCAATTGGTAACTTCTGTTTCTTACAACCTCCTTTATTCAGTATGGTCCACTTCACTTTGGGGGCAAACTTGTGTTGTCCATTATACTCATTTGAGATCTCTGCATCACCAAATTAGATTCCTTGAATTGCCTCGGAAGTACTTTACTTTGGTGTTTTATCTCCATTTGTCGATTTATTGCTACACTTTTTATCCTGGCACAATCTCTGATTTCTTCAATCATGTCTAAATTGGTACAAACTCCTTCATTGGATGATGTTGGCGAAAAGTGAATTACTTGAAATGTTACACTACAAAAAATTGTGTATGTGGTGGCGGTTTTAGTATGGTAGTTCAAAAAAAAGTGTCATATTATATTGTATAAGTTGACACTTTAATGAATGTCACATTTTGAGTTCAAAAAAAGATATTTAGAACTGTCGCTTTTCAAAGGATACCACTTTTTTCGCCGCGTGTGCAGTTTTCATTCCCTCTATGTTAAATAAAAACGCAAGTTTCCCTCAAAATGAATGAAAACGCAAGTTTCCCTCAAAATGAATGAAAACGCAAAGTTTCCCAATGAAAACGCTACTAAACAAGTTCCCTCCAACTGAAACTAGTGAAGTTTTTGTTCCAATTTTCATTCCCTCCAAAGTACACGAGCATTTTTTATTTCGTTCCCAAATTGAAACCTTTCGTTCCCTCTAAAGTTTCCATTCTTGTTCACATTTCGTTCCTAAAGTGAATCCTTTCGTTCCCAAAGTGCAACCTTTCATTCCCAAAGTGAAACATTTCGTTCCTGTGATTTCATTGTCATTCCTATGGTTGCATTTTCGTTCCCAAAGTGAAACCTTTCATTTCCTATGGTATGGTTTCGAACCCTAACTCTCCCCACACAGTCATTCTGAAATTAGTGTCGTAAATCCCTAACCGATTGGAGCGATTAAGTGAAACCCTAACCAATTGGAGCACCTTTTATGAAATTGGTGACCTTCGACCGCCCTCACCGATAATGATTGGTAACAGTGTTTTGATTTTTACTGGTTTTCGTTTTCGTAGACCATTTTGTTTGAAAGTCGTGATGTTTTGACTTCGCACTAAGCATTTGTATCATTTTATTTGCATATATTTGGGAACAAGTTGAAGAAGTTAGTTATGGCACTTCATCGGACAATTAAGGTATGTTTGATTTCATTTTATGAGTGTAGTAGTTTCTGATTTTCTGAGTGGCTTAGTTTCTTTTGTGCCTAACATAGGAATTCTTCTAATTTTATTGTGAACTTGTTTGATTTGTTAGTTGAAAAGATTGGAAGGCAAGAGTAAAAATCCCTACACCTGGTAGACACTACAAAATAAAGGTTTGTTGTTATAACTATTGATCTGGTATGCATGTGTTTGTTACATGTGTTTGCACCTATGGATGATTATTGGTTGCAGGTATGTTGTTTTTAAACTGATTTTGATTGAAAGAGTGAGGGTTTGTGAATGGAAGTTGAAAGAATTAGATGTGAAAAAATGAAATTGTAAGGAGTAATTTATTATCTCTTAAGGATTGAAATCGCTTGTTAATGAGCTAAAAGATTCTATGCTTGTTTGAGCTGGACTTTGTTGTGTTGTGACAGTTTACGTACTTTTGAAGCAGTCTGAAATCTTAAGTCTGGTAGTTGCTAAATCATTTGAACAGACTCATGATTTTTCTTTGAATGTTGTCTGTGTTTCATTTCAAATTTGTTAGCCTTAGGCTCATTCATGCATCATTCTAAGTGTTAATTTATCCTTGTAGTCTTAAACTAAATTTGAAAACCATAATTTTGAGAAAAACTTAGATAATGGTTTTTGTACTCTTCTTTAAGTTCTCAAAGAAAGTAACAATTTGTGAATTCCTTTTTCTAACATCTCGTTGATTCTAAGTTGCACAGTTTTAGAAAAAAAAAATCCATGTAATTGCTTAAATTAAGGATTTGATATAAGTCTTATATGATACGATATTGTCAATATTTTTATGATTTATCTTACCAGGTTGTTTGAGGAGGGCATGTGTGAGATGAACTTGGTTGTGTTTTCCAAACTAAATTAACTAGATAAATGAACATATAAGGGAGTTTGTTTTTTGGTAAGCTTCAAAGGAAAAATAAATTGTTCAAATTTGTTTGAAGTTGGTTTCTCTGAGGTCAAACTTATGAACAACTTCAATGGAAATGGTCTGAGCCAAATCTTTGGTTATCCCAAAGATAAATTCTCTGAGGTCAATGAAAAATCAACCTGGTCTCCCTTGGTTCTCCCAAAAATCCCTCACCGGTTCCTATACACAATCCAAATTATATCTGTCGGTTAAATGGACCGGAATCCCTACATCTATTTAACATCTCGACTACTCCACAATCGTGAATCATTTAATTAAACACCTAATATACCAAACTAATGCAATCACATCGTGAGCAACATTGTCAGTTTGACTTGATTCCAATTCAAGACATTTCACAACATATTCCAATCAGACAGTATTAATTCAATTGCAGTATTAATCCAACTATTAAATATAATAATCAAATTAAAATAGTAAGTGAACATGTAATTGCGAAAAGAAATACAAAATGTGAACCTAAGGATCAGTAGAAATGGGAGAACCTCCAAGCACCAGATTGAACAAAGAACTTAGTTGCTCATCATCATGGTTGGCATCCCAAATTAAAGTAAAACATGAATTGAAAGAAGAAGAAAATGTTGATGTGAAGAAAAGAAGTAAAGAAAACGAACAAAAATGTATTCCTCAATTAAAAAAAATGTAAAATGTAGTTGCCATCAAAATATGATAACAATGCCTATCCTTTTCTTCTTTTACAATATGTGCAACCCTCTAAACAGAAATCTAATTCATAAGGTGCCCCAGACCCACCCTAGGTTGCCTTAATTTGACCCAACATTAATGATTTTCGCTCCAAGTTTCGTCCAAATTTCGTATGTCAACTCCAAGGACGATTTAGTTTGCTTTTCCGTCCGAATTTGGTCTTGGGCCCTCTAGCAGAGTTTGTATCTCTTTGAATTATCTGCAATACGAGATAAAGAGCAAGTTAATCAAAGGTTTGTAGCAAAAGTTATGGACAAAATGCAAAACATACTAAAGTCTAAATTTTTTTTGGAAATTACATCAAATTGGATCAAACTTTTAATTAAAGCCTAATTAGCTTAATTATTGAAAAGTGGTTCAAAAACCTATTAATTACTAATTAATTCATCATTATTGTTATCATTATACAATAAGAAAGAGGTTAAAATAAATAAACATTAGTCACTATAAAGGAAGGTCGAATGGTTACTGTCCAACCTACAATTGTCACAATCCTAAATGAATGTCACTGCAACAAAATTGGCATCTTGATAAACTATTTCACAACATAACAAAGTACTTCAATATGTCGACCATAAAAAATTATGAAAATTAATTGTGAACATCGAGTTTGAGTTGTTAGTCAAAAGATTGTGCATGACATAATACAAAGCAAGGTTGACATTGATGTTGCACAAATGATCAACTGCTCAAAAAGAACTCAACTTCTTCACCCAAATGTGCAAAGTGAAGAACAACTCTTGAAAAAATGATTTGTAACATAGAAGACGGTATTTTACATTGACTGCTACAACATAACAGGATTCACACTTAATTGAATGTTTATCCATTTCATTTCAATTATATTTACGTTCTTCCAAATTAGTATACTTTCTTTCTTGCACCTTTAAATCTCAAATAAATAAAATTTCAATTACTATTAGGCAAATATTAAAATAGTTTTTTAGAAAATATAATTTTATATATTTTATATTTAAGCTTTCTCTAAATATTATTACATAAATTTATTAATATAGCTCCGTAAAATATATAAAACAAATTATATTTTAAAAAATATTTCATACCACCTTTTTTACCTCATTTATATAATTTTTAAATCTATTTTCTGCTCTCTCTTTTTTTTTTAAGAAGAGACTTATGTCAAGCATCATTATGGATTTTGACATCTCAACTAGACTAACACCCCAATATCTATTAATCATTTGTTATAATATGAAAACAATTATTATTTAAGAAAACAACAGTGTGAGGGGTCACACCAAATCTATGTTAAAAAGAACAAACTCTCTACAAATGAAATATAGGAAGTTGAAATTTATTATGAAAAAAGTTTAGCCTAATTCAGTAAGGTAGAGTAAAACACCATTCAAATTTAACCCTGTTTTTCAAATCTAAATTATTCAATCTATCAACATAGTTATTACCCTTCCTAAAAAAATGAGTCTCTCTAAAAATCATAGAAATACAAATCTTTAGACACTTATGTCATTTATCTTTAAGAGTTCAAAGAATGATATAAACTGAACTAAATATTTTAAAAAACAAAGAAGAGTTACACTCCAATCAAATTTTTTATAAGTAGTTTAAAGATGTAAGTAGTTTAGTAAATACTTTGCGCATATTTTCTGATTTATTCATTACTAATATTTTAAACTTTTGTTAACAAATTTATAACATAAAATGACTTTCTTAATAGTTATGACCAATTAATTATCAATATTGTATTTTAATAAATTTTTTAAATCATTTAAAAAATTATTTTTCTTCATACACATAGTTATGATAATAAAGAAGGGAATAATGTTATTTATCATCATACATATTAATTATCTAAGTAACTATTTCTTAAATAATTATTTTTTTGAATAATTAATTCTTAAAATAGTTATTATATTTATGAATATTGTTCTCTTTCATAAAAGAAGATGAAATAAAAATCACTAATAAGTACTTCACTATAGACCACTTTAGAACTTTTTTAGGTTCAAGGAGTATCTTTTAACTACAAAAATAGATAAATTTAAAATACATTATTAAATATAGATAAATCGTATTGTAGGACTGTTATTTCTTATAAAATAATTATGTTATTTTATTTTTTATTTAAAAAATTAAATTTGTAACCAATAAGTTAAGTTTAAAAAAAGTTTATAAAAACTGTGGCTTGAAAATAACTTCAATATTACTTCTAAATAGTAAAAAATATGTTTCAAAATAGGAATTTTATTATTTAAAAATAATAAGGTCCTATATCAAAACATCTTACTGATTTTTTATAATTTATATTAAGGTTATTCAATATTTTTGTATTTTTTTTTAAAAAGTACTCCGAAATGTAAAATATTCACCACTTTATTGCAGACCAATACATATCTCTGGATTAATTAAAGAATTCCAAAGTAATTTTCAAGGTATTCCAAAGTAATGTTCAACAAAAAAACTTATTGATTTATTAGTTAGTGGGAACTTTAATTATTTAATGAGTAGTGAAAGATAAAAGTGATATTGCTGTTAATTATTACTTCTAGCAGAAATAAAAAACTAAGAAGTTAAAATCTAATTTAAATTTATATATTTATTTGATAAAAGATATGTATTATTATTTGAATGAAAATTAGGTATGGCACAAAAACATATATTATTTTCTTTGAATATGTGTAGCTTGAGAATAAAAGTAGCTTCACCTGTCCAACTGTGACATTACCCGTGGAACCGTCCTCTTATCTCTGAGCCACACATTCTAAAGCTTCCATCCACAACATGGTCAACAAAAGGCCAAAAGGGTCAACGAGTTGGCTATAAGTTTGATCACCAACCTCTAATAAACTTCATTTTCAAATCACTTTGTTTTCTCCTTCTATATTCCAAATCTTGACATATAAATACCACTCATTATGGCACTAAGGGCATAGAAAAACCATAACCATCAATGAAAATGGAAACAATGTTGAGGGCACTATGCTGCATTGCATTTGTTGTCCTATTTCAATGTATCCCAAGAGGAAGTGGTCAAGATAACTCTTGCCTGGACAAGCTTTCACCTTGCCTAAGCTACCTTAATGGCAGTGAAGACCCTCCTGATAGTTGCTGTGAGCCTCTCAAATCTATGATTGAATCTGATGCAGAATGCCTGTGTAGCTTGGTGAGCAACAGAGGCACAAGGCAAGCAGAACAAGCTGGCATTAATGTCAGTGAAGCTCAGCAATTGCCTGGTAGATGTGGCCAACATGTTAATCCATTGTCTTGCCTCACAAGTAAGTTTCCCTTCTGATACTTTCGTATAAGAAATGTCTGTAATAATAATAACTTCATATAAAACCTAGCTGTTTAAGAAGCCCTCAATTAGAATTTTGTAATTTTCAAGGGTCAAAAATGTTATAAACACTTTTTAACATACACTCTTTTCCATTGATTAAACCTGATTGAAAATTGCAAAAAGGTAAGAAAGATTTTTGTCAAATATATAAATTTAGAATAAACTTCAATTGATTATTGTGCTAGAAAGTGTGTACATAGTTAATACACATATATTAATAAATACTTTTTCCATTCCACTTTACATGATGGGAGAAAAAAGGTTTCAAATTTATTATTCTTTTATAAACTTAATAATGCATTGAATATTTGTTTTAACTATTCTCTATACTCCGTGTATTAAGAATAAATAAGTTCTTAATAAATGAGATAAATAGAATATTATAAGTTATATATTTTTTCTATGAAAAATAAAATAGTAATGTCGTTCCATGAATGGCTGGTAAAGTGAAACGGGTAATAATAATGATGTATATAATAAATATGAAATATTATTACTATAATTAAAGTAAAAGCCTTTATTCATATCTTGATAATTGTGGCCTGTGTCATAGCAATGGGTTAAATAAAAGAAAAGGTTAAAACATGAAAAGACTGGTTGCCTATAAATATTATAAAGCAGTTTTAGATTATTATTCAAAAAGTATAAGTAAAAAGTTTCATAATTTTTTTAGTAGGTAGTGTAAAATGATACGTACACTCACTATCTATTAATTAATAGTTATTAAAGGAAGATAATATATAATGAAAGGTCCGTTGAGATGTGTTAGAATGTTTCAACTAATATTGGATCACTACAATTCGTATGTATAGTTTATAATTTGAATTTTAATAATATCACTTTAAATACAGAATAAATCATTATAAGATAAATGTATAAACTATATAGTTTTTAACTATTAATAATTATTTCCCACTGAGTAATTTTGTAAGGCAAAAGAAAACATATTTTGTTTTTTTGTTATTTCAGGTTCACCTGGTCCAACGAATTCGGAAAGAAACTCAGCAGCGGAATTTATGAACTTGTCTAATGGAATTTTTATGATAATATTGTTTTGGTCAATTATTGCACGTGTATAATTAGCATCAGTTCTACGAATGGAATTTTGATTTCTTTACTCTTCTTATCTGTATTAATATATAAATTCAGATATTAAGTTTTTTCTTATATTATTTTTTTACGTTTCCACTTTAAATTTTACTTCATAATAACTATTTTATGTATATCATTTAAAAGATAAAATATAAAATAATGTGAACAGAACTAATATGCTTTACTAATAAAATGTTGGAAAAAAATTAAAATAAAATAAAATAAAATAAAAAGTGATACGCAGGCTTTATGTTTCCGCTAATACTAAAAATCGCAAATTACAAATGGTTCAATATTGAATTATATGTCTTTTTTCTTGTTTAGTATTCTGAAATTTGGTACTAGACCTGAAATTCCAAATTAGGAGATGATTAGAGAAAAGTTATTATAGTCCATAATATTTTGTTGAGAGAGAAACAGAGAAGAAAGAAATAAATATGATAGAAAATATGCATTATTTGGATTATAGAAATAAAAAGCAAAAGTAACAAAGATTCAATTAATTCTATGAATAAAAAAAGAACGGAGAATAAATAAATTACGCAAAAGAATAGTTATACGTTAATTAAAAAAGATTAATTGTTTTTAAATATTTTTTTCTGCAGATATAAAATTATTTATTAATTTTTAAATTATTGTATAAAAATTATTTATTTTTTAAATAATATAATAACTTTTCATTTAGATAAAGTTGTATAAAGACATACAAGAAAAAGATATAACTGAGGTGATATTTAACATTTCTAGTGATTTTAATTTCTATTAAATACCTTACGTCTTTAAATTTTACTTCATATTAACTATATTATGTATATTATTTAAAAGATAAAATAGAAAATAATGGAAAAACCTTAGAAAAGAAAATTTGGAACGGCGGGAATCTCAGAAACAAAAGCTCCAAAACACATGAAATAAAATATAATTAAAGAGTTAAAAATTAAAAAATAAAATATTATTTACTGCGTTTTATAAAAAACCGCCCGTTCCATACTAGCAGTTTTTCAACAAATTATGGATAGTAAACCTATCTTAAATGTTATTTTATTAGAGGTTATTATAACCTCCATTAATAAATTGCTTTTAAAATTAAAATCTTTTCTAGGACTATTGGATTTACTGACAAACTAAAATTAAGTCAAGATAATTGGTATCTAATATTAACTACCAAAGTTTTGTCACTTATATCACTATTAATTGGTATTTAATTAAGTTAGAGACTAATTTAAATCTAATAGTATAAATGGCTAAAACCTTAGTAGCTAATATTAGATACCAATTATATTGACTTAATTGATTACTAAATTCAATTATTATTTTTATTTTATAGTTATTTAGCAACCAAAACCTAATCTGATAATTATTTTAGTCACAATTAGCAACCATTTTATTTGACAGTAAAAAATTTGTATTTAAATAGTTCTTTTCTTGTAGTGTATAGAAATAAAAAACAAGAGTAACAAAGATTCAATTGTTTATATGAATGAAAAAGAGAACGAAAGAGAATAAATAAATTATGCAAAAAAATAGTTATACGTTAATTAAAAAAAATTAATTCTTTAAAACATTTTTTCTCTAAATGTAAAATTATTTATTACTTTTTAAATTATTGTATAAGAAATTAGTTATTTATTTTTTAAGTAATATAATAACTATGATTCATATAAATGAGAATGACACACAAGAAAATGATTGTAGTCAACATTCATCCTTATATTCAAATGTGAAATTCGTAATTATACACTTCATCCTTATATCCAAATATGAAAACTTGTAATCATACACTTCTCTCATTTCAGATGCTATTCTTGTAATATTTTTAAGTTACCTCTTGATTTTCATGTAGTATGTTCATCAGATCATTGCCAATGAGGTACATAACATTTAAGTGGACGTTAGAAATCATTTCTCCCTTGTGATTTAACACTTCAGTGATCAAAGAGAAGGTCCATTCATTACTACATACTTGATTAATTATTAAAATTAGGAGGAAGGGTTGAATTGTGATTTAATTAATTAAAAAAAATTATAAATTAAGATTTTATGCACACAATCTGAGTTGGAAAAAAATTAGGCTAAAAATATTTCATCTAATGTGTTATGTCACTTTTTTTCTCTATATCATTTTTCTTGATATTTTCTTAGTTATTTTGATTAAAAATTTAAATGTGATTCTTTCGTCCAACAAACAACATTTGATGGATATATGACCTATGTAGGTACGTTAAGAAGGCATGACATAAGGTGAAGACGATTCAACAAATTTCATCTAATAAAGCTTAAAATATTGTTCTTTGAGAAAATTTATAACAAATATGATCATATGCACATATTCAAAAGCTCATTTTATGCTTAGTTCTTCTAGCTTAGAAGGGTCATGTTAGACGTAAATTTCACAACTCAACTAAATCATTTGACTAACATATATTAATGTGTACTTTAACAAGTGATTATATTATAGTTCAGCATCTAACAAATCAATGTAAATGTAGATCAAATACATAGCCAAAAGGAAAGTTCAAAAAAATATTTTAGTAAGTTCTCACACATCAACTCTCCTTCTTGTGTTAATGCAAATGATTTTAACATACAATATAAAAGGAGATAAGGAAGAGAAAAACTAGACACAATAATTTATACTAATTTATTTGTCGTAACAGACTAGTTTAATTCTTAACCAAACAAGTCAAGTCCAACTAAGTAGAATAATGTTGTGAAATACACGTCGAGTACCACTTCTGACTTAATTGAGTATGTTTTGGGCTCACAAACACTCCTGGATAACCTCTTGAATATTCTTGAGATAAGTTACTCTTGACTTAATTGCCTATTTTTTAGACTTGTGGCCACTCCTAACAAACTCATTGACTATTCATTCCTCAAGTCGCTTCTGACTGACACTAAGTATTCTTTGCTCAAATCATTTTTGGCTAACCTTGAGTATTTCGAGGAGGTGATTAAAAGAATCAAACAAACAAAGCTCTTGAAGGAACTTGAGAAAATGCAAGAAGAGAAGAAAAACAACTTGAGAGAAGCATCATTACATTTAAAACTAAATGCAACTCTCATCTTTGCATCTAAAAATTGTCCATGCCCCTTCATGAACTTCAAAAATCGACATTTTCATATTCATGCACTTGCGAAACCACCTTATGCACTTCTTTAAATTACTTTTAATCCTAGTTAACTTTGTTAATCTTTTGTTAAATACGTGATTCTTGGGACGTCCATGATTGCTATAGATAGGAGTCTTCTCTTTTGTGTACAAAGCACAAGTGAATGAATGAGAATTTCTTTAATAAATTGTGAGAGTTTTTGAGTTGTGTCTCTACTCTTTCTTTAATTCTTATCTTGAGAAGTATTCTGACGGATCCTCATTCACTCATCTTCTTCCTTATTTCATTTTATGTTTCAATTCCTTTTAGTTTCATGCTTATATAGTTGTTCATGCATCGATTTTCTCTTTGGTTGAATACTTTCATGCTTCCATGGTGTTCTTCTATGCACTAAATCTAGTTCTCTCTTGAAGAATACAATCTATATCTCTTTTAGGGCTGGTCTAGATCCTAAAATCCTTCAAGGATTTACATCAAATGGTATCAAGAGCTAGAAGGATCAACCCTTCCATGGAGATGTTCACCATCATCAAGAGAAGTACTATTGAAAAGTGGGTTTGAAACCCATTCTTAGTGCAAGGTGATTCTTCATCTTTGTATTCTTGTGTCGGCTGAATCATCATTGAGTCTTATACATCATGTTTTGTGATTTTGTTCATTAGTTACACTATTAATCAAGTCACTGTATCCATATTTCTTCTTGGGTTTTGCTGAAATTTTTTTCTCTCTCTAGAAAATGGGTATGATGTTGATGCTTGGTTAATTTTGTGTCCTTATAGCCTTTTCCTTCTTCGAGTTCTTATTTTTTTTCTTAAAGTTTTCTAGATTTTGAAGTTTTCAATTTTTTTTTTTAAGGTTTTGTTAAGAGGAAATGTGTTTTGGAAAATTGAAAACTCATAAACATTAGAAGCAAGTGTTGTAATTCTCTCACTAGTGGTTGTCTTGGATGTTGAGTTTCAAGAACTAAATTCAAAAACAATTTTCATGGGGGCTACTATCATGAATGACTAAACATCATAGTTGCTGGAAAACAAAAGAAAAATTCTAAAAACAGGTCAAGAAAAAAAATACATAAATTTGTGTTCACCAAGTGTTTGAATAAAGGTTGTTCATATGTAGTTGGCCATAGTTTATTGAATAAATTTTTCTATTGACTTCCTTATAAAATTTCCAAATTATTTTAACTATTTTGTATGATATTTCTTTTCTAAATTGTGTGACTCAAAATTGTCTTTCACCTCAAGATTTTACATGATTCTAATGGGTGTTAATTTTGCATTAAAATTCAATCTTCTTTGAGTCTTTTTCAAGTTTTTCTTTGCTTTTATCTCTATAATTTGTCATAGTAAGTGCAGTATTTTTTGTGTTTTTTTTTTCTTCTATTGACCCTTTTCAATTTTTCTTTCTTGTATCGCACAGTTTTGGCATAAAAATATGGCAAAAATTTGAGGTTTGAGTGAATTTGGATTTGTTACATCTTTCACTTGAGAGTTGGGAATTCTTGGTTGGATAATTAGAGGCAATTATGGGGCAGTTTATCAAGTAGTTCTGCACTGTTTTGAGTGAGATAAAATTTTCTTGAGTGATTTACCATCTTGAGAGTGAGTGTACCAAATTTGAGAGCCAAACCATTTTGGGTTGTAAAGTTTTTACTAATAACACTCAATTTGTGCCTAGTTTTAGGTTGTTTTCTTGTGAGATTTCTTGTAGGTTTTTCTTGAACCATTTTTGCCATGTCTAGGAGTCCTAAGGAGGAAGGAAGTGTGAATATGGAGAATGAATAATACGGAATTTTTGAAAATATTAGAGTAAATGCAAGTACAAATTGATGAAAATACTAGAAGACAAAGAAGAGAAATAAGGCATTCTACAGCTTTAACAAATGGTGAGTGTGATATGGACATTTTCTATGAGGGAATCTGTGATAAGAGAAGAAGATAATAAAAAAATCATACAAGGTATAAATATTTTAGGCATAATGTGAGAATTCCTACGTTTGATAGTGATTTAGACTATAAGTTGTTAGTCCTAAGTTTGTTAGTGTGTATGATAAAAAATAGTGAGACTTAGGGTTTTAAAATTTGAAGGTTATGCCTTGTATTGGTGGAATCAAATTCAAAGAGATTGAAAAGGGGAAGAGACAATCCATCAAAACTTGGCTAGAATTGAAGGCGACCATGAAGAAGAGATTCATGCCTACACATTATAGGAAGGAATTGTTCCTAAAACTTCAAATATTAAGGCAAGGATCAAAAGGATTGGAGGAGTACTTCAAGGAGATGGAGTTTCTTCTTCTCAATATTGGCTTGGACGAAGATGAAGAGGCAAAAATCATAAGATTCCTCCGTGGCCTCAATCATGATATCTAAGAGGTGGTGGAGTTACATGACTATGAATTTTGAAAGGTCTTCTCTATAAAGCAACTAAAGTGGAGAGAAGAATTCAAATGATGAAGGACTTCCAAAGATACTCATCATAGAACTCCTTCAACAAAGAGAAGAAGGAAGAGGGAAAGATTCCCCAAGGTAAGTACTTTAAACATCCTTCCTCTTCTTTTAAAGATTCTAAACCTTTTTCATCCAAAGATTATAAAACTTCTTCTTCTTCTCATGCTAAGACTCATGCTTCTCCATCTTATCCACCAAAACCCAAAATTGAGGAAAAGACAAGTAACCTCAAATGTTTTAAATGCTTGGGTTATGTACATAAAGCTTCTTATTGTCCAAACCAAAGGGTAATGGTGTTGAAGAATGTTGAATCGAGCACTCTTAAAATTTTACCCCTTCTTCTTCTTATTCTCCTTCTTTTCCAACCTCTAGTCTAACTTCTTCTAAAAATAATGAGTATACTCTTTCACCAAGGAAATGAAACTTTTTGTTGGTGAGGCAAATGTTTGGCCATGTCTAACAGGATGTGGTTGAAACTTAGAGAAAATATTTTTTTCACATAAGATACCTTATTAATAATAAAGTTTGTGTACTAATTATTGATGGAGGAAGTTGTACTAGTGTAGCAAGTAAGAATTGGTGGAAAAACTTAATCTTCCAACTATTCCCCATCTAAGACTTTACAAGCTATAATGGTTTAGTGAAGATGGAGAAATTAAAGTGACAAATCAAGTTTTTCTCAATTTCTCCCTTGGCAACTGTAAAGATGAAGTGTTATGTGATGTGGTTCCTATGGAGGCAAGTCATGTCTTGTTGGTAAGGCCTTGGCAATATGATAGGGGTGTTCATCATGATGGCCATACCACCATGTGAAGTTTTCAAACACAAGGGTCACACCTACTCCCTAACACCCCTCATCCCGAAGGAAGTAAGGAGAGATCAAATGGTTATAAGAGACAAAAGGAAAAAGGAAAAGACACACAGCTCTTCCACAAGAAAAGAAGACAAAGAGTCACTAATAGTGTCATACTACACAAGGTAAGGAAGATAAAGAGTTACTTGTGGCATCATGCAGAGAATTCAAGAATGTAAATCATGTACACAAACCCTTGTATCTTCTTTTACCTTCTAATGTGTGTTCAATGAATCTTGACAAAGGAGTACAAGTGGTTCAGGAGAAGATTAAAATACAATCTATGGACTTTTCAATTAATAAACATTTAGATTTGTCGTCAATTATTATTCCTTTTTCCTTGAATGTTACAAAGTGCAAGGGCATATTGGAGATAAAAATTCCAAAAAGAGGGAATCAAAGTATCTCATAGGCTTCTTGATCTTTCCATGACCTGGCTTTCTATTAGGATTGAAAGAATTTCAATAGTCATTAATTATTGAAGAGAAGAACCTTTGTTCCTTGAACATTCTTTAAATTCTTTGAAAACAAGTGACATAGGGCATTCTTCTATAACTATCATGGATTCACATAGTCATATACATCATCATCGTCATCGTTATCATCATCATTATCATCATCACATTCTAAAAACAAATAAAAGAAAAAATAAAAATGAAATGAAAAGATATTTGAAGGAAATAAATTTTTGGAGATGGGTATACATTTCACATGCAAACACGACATTCCAAGTACTTTAGTTTTTTTTCTTTTTTATCCTGGAGATTAATAATAAACAATTTTCTTAGTAGAAGTAAATAATAAGTCATAGTTCAATGTTTTTTGTCTTTCTCTTTGTGATACATGTCTTCAGAATTTGTGGACGAATCCCTCCTACCCAGGGAGGATGATACATACAAGAATAAGGAAGAACTTATTGAAGAAAGAGAAGAGAAGACACGAAGAATAAATAAAAGAAACATGACAAATGTAGATGTAGATTAAGAAACAAAGAATAAGTTTGAAGGAGAATGACAAGAGAGAATTAGAGCTTTGGAGAAAGAGATTAAAAGAATCAAACAAATAGAGCTCATGAAGGAACTTGAGAAAATGCAAGAGAAGAAAAACAACTTGAGAGAAGCATCTTAACTCTTAGAGTTCTCCAAGTGATTTGTAGCAATCAAAATGAAGCATAAGAATTGCCACATTATTAAGAAGCATCATTACATTTAGAACTAAATACAACTCTCATCATTACATCCAAAAGCCGCCCATGCTTCTTCATGAAGTTCAAAAATCGTCCTTTTCACATTCATGAACTTGTCAAACCACCTCATGCACTTTTAGTTGATTAGTTATGCTTAATCCTAGTTAACTTTGTTGGTATTTTGTTAAATACATGAATCTTGAGACATCCACGATTGCTATAAATAAGAGTTGTCTCTTTTGTACAAAACACAAGTGAATGAATGGGAACTTCTTTGAGAAATTGTGAGAGGTTTTGTGTTGTGTCTTTACTCTTTCTTTGATTCTTATCTTGAGAAGTCTTCTCAAGTAGCAAATGCTCCTTCACTTATCCTTGAAGTTTCCAATCTTGAAGGTCACATGTTCAATCATCTTCTTCCTTATTCCATTTTATGTTTCAATTCCTTTTAGTTTCATGCTTCTATACTTGTTCATCCACTGATTTTCTCTTTGGCCAAATACTTTCATGCTTGCATGGAGTTCTTCTATACACCAATTCTTGTTCTCTCTTAAGGAATACAATCTTTTCTCTTTTGGGGTTGGTCTAAATCCCAAAACCTTCAAGGGTTCACATCAGCACTTGCCATCACAACAAAAATATGTTAACAACATAATTAGTGATTAAATGTCTATATTCTTCTAGAAATAATTTGGATTAAATCAATCAAGTTTACAGGTTGATTAGTTGTTGACATTAAACTCTTTGCTAATTAATGAAGTTTTTTAAAAGTTCTAATATTTGAAAATTGTGTTTTTAAGTACTGAGAATTCAAAATCAATTTGGTAAAAAGCTTATTTGATATTGAAATCAGAGGTTTACGAATATAGTTTATATCAATCATTGGTTTCACAGGTTTGAACATTTATGTTTTTCATTGATATAAAAATATTTCAAATTGTCCAACATGATGATTGATCTCTTTATGGAATGACTGTATATGTTTAATTTCTTTCAATTCACATATTTTATGCAAGTTTAAAATGTTTCCAAATGCTGATTGGGCCTTTACTGCACAGTATTAAAAGCAAAGCAAAACCTTACTTATTGAGCGTCTAACAACTAGACGATGAAGGCCAATCTTTGGTGTCATAGAAATTGTTGTTCAAGGATATAAACAACTATGTTCTTCAAAGCTATATAGAGAACAAATTTCCTCAAAGACTAAGAAGAAAATGAAGAAAATTACACATTGCAAGGTGTCAAAATTCTGAGTCAGTATTTCATACTTAAGTGTCTACTGTATATCTACTACATAAAGAATCTATTGGTTTGGGTTGTGCGAAAATCTATTGTAATCCTTTACATATTTGAACTAACCCTTGTGTGATTTAGATGTACTCTCTTTGTGAGTATTTTTCTCATTTTTTGAGAGGTATTCATCTCAAAGGAAGATTGGGATTGGTGATAACCTAGAGAGGTTTGTGTACTCATGTAATCTGAAAAGGTTTGTGTACTATCGATAACCTGGAGATGTTTGTGTACACATGTAACCTAGAGAGGTTTGTGTACTAATGTAACCTAGAGAGGTTTGTGTACTCATGCAACCTGGAGAGGTTTGTGTACTTATTTTAACCTGCAAAAGTTGGTGTACTCATTGTAAATATTTACTGAATAATGAAATCTCTTGGACAATTTGTTCAAGAGAGAAATAGATGTAGCCCAATAGATTAGGATGAACCAATATATAATTGTGATTTCTATTCTTCATTTTCTTTGCTCTAGACAGTTTGCATTATTATTTTTTTTGCTGCAATTTAAGTTCAGGCTCCATTCGACCCGTCTGTTGGAGCTAAATGTTCCCACAAGAAAAGGCTTGCATATGTTAAATAAAGCACTTCCATGATTTATACTTTGTTGTTTAACCACTTGGTCAAAATCAAAAAAAGGATTTGTTGAACTTGAATCTAATAGTACATAGTTTAAAGGCTTCCTTACAGGTGAGTTACTTCACAAATTGAATAATACAAAGTTATCTCACTATCATTACAAGTACGAATAATAAAAAAAACAATATAACCTATAGAAGGTATTTTAGAAGGTTATTCTCCTAGAGACGGTATCCAGTTAAGAATTTCTTATAGGTGGGTTACTTCGCAAAGGAAAAAAATACTAAGTTGTCACATTCTCTACACATATTGATGAGAACCAAGAGCTGAAGTTTAACCAACCTCAAGCACCTGCACAAATAAATAATTCAAAGGATGCTTTGCAAATTCCAAGTGGACCAATCACCAGGTCAAGGGCCCAAAAACTGAAAGAGGCATTGATTGGGCTAATTCAAGACATTTTGACTGCGCAAACAAAGTCTAAGATTGAATTGAAGCCTAATCACGTTCTTAATTTGATATGGGCTGATGAAGGAATTAAATGAAGGAGATTTGGGCTAAAAGCAAATCATTTGAAGAGAAGGGCCCATAGAAAATGCATCTCCAGATTTAGTTTAAGTGTAAATGGGCTATTTTGGGCTTAGGTTAAAATCTGAAGAGTCACCCATTATTTTGTGGGCATATTTTAAATATTTTATTTTGATGTATTTTGATTAATTTTTCATAGGGCTTAGAGTAGTCATGCTTAGTAAATTGCTTTTTTCATTTTTCCATTTGATGTAATAATTAGTCATCTAAAAGTGTGCCAAAAAGTTGCTGCTGCATTAAATTTTGGAGGCTTCTAGGCTGTTGAAGAGTTAGGTTAGCTTTTTAGAAGCTTAAAGGTCTACTTAAGTAAAAAAAACACATGTAAACAACAACTTTGAATTTAAATCTGAAAATTTCAGAAGTGAGAGTTTCTCTCTTGAGTTCTTCATTTGGACTTGCAACTTATCAAGGGCTGATCATCCTTGTGGCGTTTACCTTACTTTAGGGTCTTTGTTGCGTTTTCTTTTCCGCAAGACAAGGGTTCTGAGTAGATCATCCTAAATCTGAATACTTGGGGATCTTGGGGCATTCAACTACTCTTTGTTGTGGGTTCTGGGGTATATTCCTAATCGGGTTCACATCATAACTTCTCACATAGAAGCTCAAAAGAAGGTGTTTGGGTAAACTTGGACCTTATAGAGGTCAAGGAGTGTGCGAGGATTCAGAGTGAAGCAGTGGAAAGAAGGTTAGAGATGGGATACAAAATTAAGGTGGAACCTCATCATTTTAAGGTATCTGACTTAGTGATGAGAAGGGTGTAACTGATTGTGATGGACAACAAGCTCTCTCCAAAGTGGACTGGGCCTTACCGAATAAGAGAGGTTATTGGAATGGTTCATATCATTTGGAGACTTTGGGTGGCGGACTCATCCCATGGACATGGAATGCCTCCAATTTAAAATTCTATTTTAGTTTGACATTATATTCGTGGTTATACTTTTCATTTATATTTTTTGAATTTCTGTTATTTTGTAACTCTTGTGTGCACAATGCGACACTCTTTTCCCTCGAGTTTTCAAAATCTTTCTCAAGAGCTTTTAATGAGGTCTCTCTCTTCAATAAATATATGTTCCTTGGATAAATATGAATGTACTAACATCTGTTTTATTAAGTGTATAAAGGAATGCCCCCACAAAACTACAAGGGATAACCTCATGCGGCTATAAAGGCTTGTCCCCTCAAAACTATGGGACTTGACCTCATTCGGTTAAAAAGACACACCCCCTCAAAACTACAAGGCATGACCTCATTCGTTTATAAAGGCTTGTCCGTTAAAACTACGGAACTTGACCTCATTTTGTTATAAAGGCTTGTCCCCTCAAAACTATGGGACTTGACCTCATTCGGCTATAAAGACTTATCCCTCAAAACTATGTGACTTGACCTCATTTGGTGAAAAAGGCATGCCCCCTCAAAACTACGAGGCATGACCTCATCGGTTATAAAGGCTTGTCCCCTCAAAACTATGGGACTTGACCTCATTCGGTTAAAAAGGTGTGCCCCCTCAAAACTATGGGGTACAACCTCATTCGGTTTATAGGGGTATGTTTCTCTTAAAATTATATTTCCCAGGTTTACGAAATAGGATTGATTTCGGTCCACAAAAAAGAGGAAGTTAGTATGATCGAGTTCAGATCATAAAAATGGAATACTAGAATAATCGAGCTTAGGTCCTCAAAAGAGGTACATGAATGAGTTTGGATCAAGGAAAAAGGGTGCTCCCTCAAATTTCCAAAGAATGATTGAGTAAAAGGTATGGTTCAAAATTGATTTATGCTAAAAGTTAAAACATAATTAAACTCGAACTACAAAAGGCATGTTCACAGGAGTGTTGATTGGATGTTTGTTTCGAAATTAATTTAAGATAAAAGTCATGATCATGAAGTTGTAAGTAGGCCGCCTATTTTTAGTAAGAGTATATAATACATAAAATATTGCTTCTAAATAAATGTCAATTACGTGACATTGTTTTATCTATTTAAGGAGATCTATGCATTAGGGTTGGAGACTTCGTCTGGAGTCAGAGTCTTGGAAAAAAATGTAGACTTGGAATGACGACTCTAGGGTTCCGAGGAGTTCTCTTCTCTTCTCTTTGTGTACTCGTCTTCCTCCATTATTTCATCCTTTTTTTGTTGTGCTCTTCATGACACTGAAGAGCTAGATCCATCTTATTGGGGTTAGATGTAATAAGTTGAACTATCGTGTAATCGATATTGGTTTTTATATAAATGTATTTTCATTCAATATTAGTATTTCTGTTCTATGCTTAATGTTTGTTTTGTCTTGATCACCAATTGCATGATATTTTATTTTTGAGATATTGAAAAATATCTTTTGTAATCTAGAATCGAATCAAAATACCTAATGAAAGCTTATCCCTAAGAATAGAACATAATTTTTTTGTTGTCTTAAACCCTTTGGGGTAAAGCAAGTCTTATTTATTTATTGCTCAAAGAATTAACTCTTAATAGGTAAGTTTAGGTTCATTCACCTAAGAAATTAGGGTTTGAGTATTCTAGTTAGTTGACATTAACCTTAGTTTGGAAGAAGGTGAGTGATTACACACATGATAGTGAGATTCGGTGAAGTGTAATCCTAGCAAGAAAATTTCATATCACTTATAATATTTTCCACATTTATAATCTTTTCCACATTCCAGGTGCTCGATAAAAATACCAAAAATAATTTAATTATTTTTTCACAATTTTATTTTCTCATTTATCAATCTAAACGATGAAAATAATTTGTTGTTTAAACTAGTTATCAATAACATCTATTGTCGTGTATTGCATTTGGGAGATAACGATATATTTATCACTTTCTACATGTATGATTAGTACACTTGTCATTGAACGTCGTGTGTTAACACTTGGTTCTCTCTAGAGTAGTATTCTTCGAGGCAGTTTATAGACTCCTCCTTGGTGTTGGCCCAACTTCACTCCAAGAATTCTACCAATCCTCCATCTTTAAACCAAAGTCGTGAGCTTTTCACTTCCTACATGCTTCCGCACCAATCCTCCACCTCCAGCAAAAGAATTCAACGTGATTTCATCTAGAAGAAAAACATATTAGAATGAGATAACATAGAAGGTCTTCAAGGTCTGATATAAATGTTTGACTCTTTGTAAGGACATTGAGTTCAAAGTTTATCACAATTTTAAAAAGAGTAATCAATATGAATAAGCTTGCCTCTATTGAAATTGTTAATATATTAGATTTTATTGGTATAATAGGTTGTCTACTAGCCTTTATTTAGATTTTGTTCATAATAGATATAATTTCCTCATATTCTGTTTTACTTAATTGGTTATTGGAAGTTCTATTGTATTTCATTGCATGGATTTTGGTCTAATCCCTTAGTTTTCTTTTTCATTTTATGATATATTCATATGATGACACATATTTTCTAAAACTTCAAATGTCAGTCTGTTTAAAATATCAGGTTTCATGCTCCTAACATGAGTTTTATAAAAAAAAAAAAATACTAATAAAATTTAAGTATATTTCCTATGATATATGTTATCCAATGTTAATTATTTCACTATTGTATATATAGTCTTATATATTTTTAAACGAGAGATTACATATTAGAAAGTAAAAAAATAAACTTTAACTTGTTTATTTAATTAAATCTTTACGAAATAATAATAATAATAATAATAATAATAATAATAATAATAATAATAAACAAAAGTATGCATCTAGTTAATTAAAGAGTTATAAGTCTAGTCTAGGCTTTAAGATTATGTTTTTTTTTTAGTCATTAGAAAATGAAGATTTACATTTTCAATAGTTAAAAGTTTAAAATTTACTGTTTAAGACAACTAAGAATGCTCTAGGTAGCTGTCAAATTAGAAATCACACATTATTCAAGGGAGGCTTCAAACTCCTTCGTTGACTGATATAGACTTAATCTAATCTGTGGTTTATTAAAGCACCTTGTTTTGTTTGTCATGTCGGCCACCGCTAATGCTTGCCAATTTACCAAGTACTCCCAAGCAAACGATGGCTTTTGGAATTGTATAAAAGCAGGGATAAAGAAAATATCTAAAACTTATTATATTCGAATGTTTGGATAATTTCTTATGGGAAAAAAACTTAAAGATAAAATTAATTTGTGTACAACTAATTTATAAAAAATTAATTACTTCAAAATTATTTTTAAACTTTGAAATAAATGATTTTGTGAAGACTCAAATATAGAAAGAAAAACTTCGGAGTCAATTTATTAAATTAAATGCAATGTCAAAAAAATTATTTGAATTAATTGAAAACTCCTAACACTAGCACTTTGTTAACATATATTTCATTTCCATTTATACACCGTAATAGTTCTTTTACTTGAAACTTTGTTTACCTATTTATACCTTAAATTTTTAGTTTATATATATATATATATATATATATATATATATATATATATATATATATATATTCTGTGGGTTGTGAATAAAAGTATTTGTTATTAGCACCTTAACTCTACAAGAGTGTCCAGAATATAAAGTCGTTACTGCTTAACAAACTGATCAAACAGAAAACCTCAAGTCCTAACACAATAAGGAGTATTAATTATCAAAATAAAATTCATGGTTAATGATTCAGAATACCTTTTTTAGTAGGTGGTGGATATGGGTGAGGAGTCTTAGAGAATATCGATATGTGTGATGAAGAATATATATATATAAAGAAATATTAATTTAATTATGTTTTATTTATAAAAAAAATTATTTAAATTTATACGCTTTGCATTGCCTAAATATATTTAACTTTCAAAGTTTTATTTCAATTTAAATATACTTTTAGTTATTCCAAAATAAACGGGTTTTAATTTTGATTTTTATAATATTTTTTGCTTCTTAACTCCTTTATTTGACAATTTAAATTCTATTTTTTAAGTATGTGTGACACTCGTAATTTTTATGGTAAATGAAATGTGAAGTAATTTTTGGTAATATCTATTAGTATTTATGATACAATATTTAAATAAATTTAAAAATCTTAATTATAAGTATTATTATCTATGTATTAAAACATCATTAAAGACCCAAAATAGGGATTTCAATCAAAATTAAAGTAATAATTTTTTTATGAGAATTAAAATTAGCGTCTTAAAATTAAAATTCACTCATTTTATAAGATACAAATCAATTTGAATTTTAGAATATGAAAGTAAATATATTATATTACTAAAATTGAAATCAAACTCACTTAATTTTTTGAGGAATTAAAACCATATTCATGTGTTTTTACTTTTTATATAGCGGTTGTTTTAATGGTTAAGATGAACCATTGTCCACTTGCAAGTTTAACTGGAATCTGCAGTCTGATCCTGATCCGTTTTAGCAAATAATAATGTGGTGCAACAGGCCAAATTTGTCCCCTCTGCGAAAGGTTTTGATGTTAACGTAAGTGACATTCAAATTAGGCTTCCATGCATACTAAATGGTTGACTGGTATATTAAATTCCATGCTGATAATTCTGAGCCAAAAGCCACCAGGGAAAGACGGCTAGGTATCCAGAAGCGAAAGAAGAAAAAATTTAAATATATCCAAAATTTCAATTTTGAATTTTTTTTCCAAAATACTCTTAGAAAAATACAAGATAAATTTAATTTATATAATTTAGAAAATGTACTCTTAAGCAAATTTTCTTAGTTATTTTTAATATTGTTTCGAAACTGCAAATTTTTTTTTTCTATAACAAGAGTTTGTGATGCGACACGATTTGTCATAAATTAATAGGCACAAATTTTGAAAAAAAAGTTAAAATTTGTGATAAAAATAAATAAGTTTATATTTGTAATGAATTTTATGAAAAAAATATATTGTCCTTAAATTTTGCACTAAAGAAGTTAAGATTTACGAAATTAATAGTTCCTCACCAAAATATACTTTAAAAAATACGTGTCACAAAAGTTACCATATGATGAATACCATGGAATTAAGTAAAATCATTTGTGATAGGAAACACGAGCATCACAACAAAAGCGTTATAAAAGTCTTCACAAAATAATTCTTCAATAAAACACGTCTTTTTTCTTCAATAAAAATAAAATTAAGAAAAAAAAAAAGTGAATGAGGCTTCCATCAACATTTTTTCTAATCAACCATTTCAAAATAAAAACAAGTGACTTACCAATTCTAGAATATTTGAGGCAAGCTATAGTACTTCCTAAACTACTCACAATGAGCGAGCTTGACAAGCTTCTCAAAATGCAAATGAACAGGTTCTTAATTGCTGCCCGAACCAACCAAACATTTCATAATCAAAACCAAAATATAAAAGTGAGAAATCGAATTCATGAGAGGTCACCCCTAAATCCTAAAATTGATTTAAATTCCATTTTTATAATGAAAACTCAACCCATGACAAAATCAAAGGAAGAAGGGTAGCTTCAACCTTATTTCCTTATAGTGTTGTCTTCGGATAACGCCAAGGTGGAGAATAAATTACAGGAACAAACAACTTCGAAACCAGAGTAGTGTGAGCAAGCTAAGGAGTGTGACCAAGAAAATGGAGCGGAGTGAAAAGAATGGTTTCTTTGAGCGGGAAAGAACGATTTCAAGTATTTGGAAATTTGGAGATGAAATCTAGAAACTTTGTATTTCGTAGTGGAACATTCTATGCATAGGGTGTTCAATATTAGTCAGCACCCTCTTTTTACTTTATATTAACAATTTCAGTCTTAATTTGAGAGTTACGATAACATTAATTAAAAGTGATTTAAAATATCTATAATTTCAAAAATATAGTCTAAAGTAATTATGTTTTAATAATTGTTGACATAGGCAACATTGATTAAATATGGTTTAGAGTACTCACAATTTCAAAATTATGTTATAAAGTAACTACATTTCAATAATCATTGACTATAATTATCCATGTTTCTTTTTTTTTTCATTACTTAAAATAACAATGTAATGTTTTTACTATATATTGTATATTGTGGTCTTGATGCAAATAAAACTTACTTTTTAGCCAACAACTTAATTAAAGATACCGTTTTAGGATTAACATTATGGGGTGCTAATACCTTCCCCAGACGTAACCGACTCCTGAATCCATACCTAGTTTGCAAATATTTTATTTTTTGGTTTTTCTATAGTTTTTTCATAATATACTATGGTGGCGACTCCAATCTCTATCCCATTTAGTTTTTATAAAATATTCTTTTATCGCCTGTTGTGATCCCGGTCGCGACAGATTTGTGTTCCCACTAGGCACACTTTGAGAGTCAGGCCATTTGATTAGATGAGTAAAATTGGCATGGTTTTGTAATGTTTATTTTCCATTTTTTTCTTTTTATTATTTGTGTACTTTTTGTAAATAATGCTTGTTTTTTTATTATATGCTTGTTTTCTTTGCCTAAGTAAGGTAGTAAACAAAGCTAATAGTTTCAAGAATGAAGAACAATATCTTTATGAAGGCTCAAATAGGGTACAAATATTTTATTCCATGGAAAGGTTGGTTATTTGGCTCTAACAACAATAAAGATAAAACAAAGCTTTGATCATATGTAAGCATGTAATTCAAATATTAAGCGTAGAAGCTCAAGCAAAATCCATTATGAATAATCAGTGATAATACTTACTTGAATGACTCTGAAGATCAAAATCTCACATGTGTATACTTTCAATACCAAAAGTTGCCACATAATGTCATAATAATGCATTTCCAATCACAAAAACACAAAAGAGTAACCATAACTTAAAGTTCACAAAAACAACCTAATCCATTCACAAATCTCAATGAAGAAATCATACTCAATTTATTATTAAAGATTTAGTTAATTAGTCCAAGTCATCAGTCAATGCATCATAAACTATTATCTAGCCATGTTCCCAGTTATTCAGAAAAAAAACTATAGAAAAATAATAAAAAATAGAAATATAAAAGAAAAAAAAATTAAAAAGAAAACTCCCTCTAATATTTCTCTAAAAAACTGGTCCTTTTTCCTTTAGCATCATCCTCAATTTGCCTCACCCCTCCTCCAAATTGGTCCTGGTCCCTAGGCTAAATATTATTTCAACAATGAAGACCAAGAATCCAAGTTGTAGAAATCGACTCTTGCGTCGGGCACTACAACTTCCAAGAGTAATTTCTCTGAAATGCGCCTAACACAGGTGATGTGCACCTGACTTAGCTTCCACTCTAAAATTCTCTCCACATGTTTTGGTTCATGAAGATGTGTTGGTTAAGATCAATTTAAACAACCAAAATCATACACAAAAATGTAAAAACAAACAAAAGACAAAACAATAAACTGATAAAAACAAATTCTGGGTTGTCTCCCAAAAAAATGCTTGTTTAACATTATGAGCCTGACGGATAACTTGCCCAAGGTGGACGCATCCTAGGTCGTATCATTCTCTTAGAACAATTTTTTTCTAGAATATGGGCTTTCAATCTCTATGGTTCCATTATCTTTAACTTCCTTGACCCTTTTGAACACAATTTTCTCCAAATAGACCTCATCTTTGAACTACCAACTACGATTGTTGTTCTGCCATTTGCTTCACTAATTAACCCACTTGCACCTTTGAATTCTTTAAAATGCATCTGTATTTTTTTGATTTTGGAGGTAAAGTTGCATTAATTGTTGAAAGGTTGATAGTGCAAATTGATAAGATATTATTAATCCATTTTTATGTCAAAAATCAACTCTTTCTACACTTTAGAACTTATTTAATTCTCAATTTTAATTAGTTTTTCTTAATAATTGATTGTGAGAGTCAAAATAAGGATTTGATACTATAATTAAATCTATTTTTGGTGAAATTGATCAGGAAAACACTAGATGAGAAGAACTAGGATTGAAGTCTTGAAAAAATGAGAAAAAAGAAGCAAAAAGTCGGAAAATAAAACCAAGCCCGGCTCAGCCACGTGAGCCCGACTTGGGAGAACCCAAGATTAAGGAGGCAGAAATGCGCTCAGTGCAAGAGACATGTGCCTGGTGCATGTTGGGCTCCAGTACTAAAATAGTAACAGAATCCAATATTCTTGATTTCCATCAAAATTAGAATTATTTTGTCTCCACCCTTGATTACAAACATTTGAGTAAGGGATATTGGAGAATTGTGGCCATCCTTGATTCTCTATATAATTCACTTTGGCACATTGCAAACCACTAGACATCTGGCAGTAACCATTGGAATGATTACCTCTACAAAAATCACACTCACACCTTAATACGACCCAACTGTCAGCATCAACATTCCAACTTTGGCCTTATTTGCTCCTTAGGATTCTAATCTTGCTCTTCTTGACCCAAATGCATCCTTTCAATTATTTGACAAAATTAATGATATTTAGAGTAAAATTTTATTAAAAACTCAAGTGACCAATTATTTATAACAAAAAACAAATCATTATTAAAAGACAGAAAAACATGGGATTTAGCAGGTTACAAGCTTAGAAAGAGTTTATTTCGTTATGAAATAAGCCCAAAAATATCATAAAAATAAATTTTATCAATCATAAAGTATTTTGGGCATTGAGACTGTTGAATTTTGATTAGAAAGTTGTTGGGGAAAAGAGAAAAATGCAGTTGCATGAACTTGGAGATATGACGTTGAATGCTTATTACTCCTCAAAACATTACAAAGAATGTATTAAAGCATATCACGACAAAAGAATTATGAAAAGTATTTTTCAACTAGGGCAGTCCATGCTTGATAATATTTACTTTTATCATATTTTGGAGCCAATTTTTATAATAAAATCAACTCTTTATAAGCTTAGGCCTTGATTATTTCTTTATTTTATTAGGTTTTTGTTAATAAATGATTATTGGAGTCAGGGAATGGAAAGTTACACCAATTTCTCTTATTTATCCTAAAAAGTGAATAGGAAGCACTAAATTCGGAGAAATAAGATTGGAGCCTATGAAGGAGGATGCATAAAAGAGAAGTTGGCATAGCGAAGCTGCTCCTAACGCCACAGGAGTTAAGTTGGGTGCTAGTAGGGCCATGGACCTCTACAAGGGAAGTTGCACCGACGCAACTAAAGTTGGGTCTGATGTGAATGTCGTTCAAATTCTATTTAAAGAGTGTCTATATTAGGGTTTAGACACATAAAGTCATAAGAGAAAAAGAATCAGTCTTGGGCGACAACTTTAGGGTTCTTTGGTGTAATTATCTTCTTCTTCCATTGTTTGTCTTGTTTGTTTAGTGTCCTCATGACTATAAGGAACTAAACTCATTGTTGTAGGGTTAGATGTAACCTGCCAAACTCTCATGTAATCAACATGGATGAAGCTCAACACAATTCACTACAAAGGCTTTCGGGTTTGTTCACGACCAGCTTAACATGGATGGAGTCCGGCAAAATTCGCTGCGAAGGTTCTTGGGTGCATTCATGAACCACACAACACGGGTTGTGCTTAGTGCCATATCAGAAATTTCCTATGTATAGGGAGTATTGAAGTGGTGCCTGACTTAGCTTTTTACGAAGGTTGGACCCTCTTTTGCTTATCATTCCAGTGCCTATACTTCTTGGTCTGGGGCCAGACTCATTTGAGAAGAACAAGTGAGCCTATAGATGATGATGCAAGAGATGGTGTTGGGGAGGAGGAGCAGATTATTAGAAATCTTTAGCTGACTATTAGAGGATTTTTTTATTTTATTTTGTTTTTGTTTTATTAGATTTCATTTTTCTATTTTGTTTTAATTTTTTCAATTTTCATAGTTATTTTATATATTATTCTGCTTTGATTATAAACTGTGTAACGTGGCTATGTGATAATTATGATGCAATTAGTTTATGACTTGGAGTGATTTTACATGTCTCTGATGAGAAATTTATGTGTTATTGCTTATTGAAATCAATGAATTGATTATGTTACTTTTGTTGAAAATTTAGCGTGTGGTTACTCTTGTGCTTTTGTAATTGAAAATTATGGTTCAACAATTATTGGAATCAATTGTATCCAACTGAGATTTTCAGCTCTAGAGTTTAATTTTCTAGGTATTATCACTTTTGATTCATAATTCACTTTTCTTGAGTTTCTTTGTTAATTATTTCATTTACATGTTTACGAAAGGTCAAGGCCTTTTTTTCATTGTAGCCAGAGCCAAATATATAAGCTTGTTTGGATAAAATAAAACACTACAAGAAAAACTGAATTTACTCACAGACTATTATCCACGGATCTGTGTCAGTATGTAAATTCAACATTACTTACAAATTATTACCAATGGATCTGTATCCATAGGTATATTTAGCATTATCTATAGATTATTACCCACGGATCTATATTCATAGATAAATTCAGCATTACATATGCACTATTATCCATTGATTTCTATTTGTAAGTAAATTCAACATAAAATATGAAATTATTACCAAAAAAAAACTGTATTTTTATTAATATTACTTATCATTTAATTAATAATGTTAGTACTATTTTATTATTGTTATTCTTTACATTAATATTATTAATAACATAATAATATTATTCATATTTTAATATGTCATTAAAATTATTATTTTTATTACTATTATTATTATTATTATTATTATTATTATTATTATTATCCTCAAATATTATTATTTTTAAAAGTTTTTGTTAGTATCATTATTAAAAATATTAATAATATCTTTATTTTTATTATTGTTATTAATATTAATATTGTTATTACATATTATTATTAATCTCAATAGTAATAATGATAATAAATATTAATAATATTATTAATATTACTTATATTATGATTAATAATATTAATATTATTTATGTTAATATTATTATTGTGATTAACATTTTTAATGTTACCCACAAACTTAGATACATATGTATTATTTATGAATATAGATTCGTAGGTATTATTTATGAAGATATGTTTGTAGGTATTATCCACGGAGATAGGTTCGTGGGTAATCTCCGTGGATAATACCTACAAACTTATGTTCATGCATAAAATTACTAATATTAATAACAATATTACGCTGGTTAATGATATTCATGTTAATTCATTAATAATAAATTATCAAAGGTTAATATTATCAATAATATTAATATTTTTATTCATAATACTAACATTATAATTAATATTATTAATAGTTTTATTAATATTATTATTATCATTGGTATTATTAATATTATTATCATTAATATTATATTTATGACTATTATTATTATTAATATACTTAACAAACATTCTGTTAGTGTAGATTCAATAACATGAAATTATAAAAGGATAAGGAGGGAGAAATTTACTTAGTTATTTATATGCTGGTTCATTTGATAACACAAACTACGTATAATTCTCAATCAATAGTTTGAGTTCCACAAATTAACACTACAAGTTACAACATGAGTATTGTTTTAGGTCGTAGCTACTTTTAGATAACTCGTACGGATATATTTTCAAAACATAAGAAAACGTTGTGCTCTTTTTATGAAACTTTTGAGGCATATAAGATTTGAGTTGCATTCTGCACAGTGTAACCTCAACTCTCACTTTCTTCTTCTTCTTTACTTTCTTTATACAGTCTCTGAAGAAAGTAGTTGTTGTATATCGATTTCTAGATATTGAGCAAGTACATCTTACTTGAATGTCCTTTTAGTTATGATGAACTTGAAAGAGATTATGCATTAAACACATTACGTTCAGTTGTAAATGCTCTTCTTCTTTACGCAACATCCTTAATAGTTAACAATGCTTATTTTTTCTATGTAGCATAACCTTTTACACCAAACACTAGTAAAGGTGCACATCATAATGGGCAGATAACTGGTCAAAGTTGAAAAACTCTTGTGTTAAGGTTGTTATTGAAGAAGGTAGCTTTAGTTGTTCATCCAAGAGATCATTGATGTGACGTGTTTGAAAAGATCTTCTTGGTAAACAAAAGTAACGAATATTTCCTACATCTTAGAATAAGCATATATATGTTGGTGAAGTATGTGGTTAGCTTAAATCTATGTGCTTATCGTTTGAACACATCCATGTTTTATCAAACATAAATTAAGACTGAACAGTGTAATACCTCTATTAGACGAAGAACTTGCATCTTACATGATTTGTTGTTGAACTAAAGCTATGTCTTACAAACGAAGTATGACCATGTTTCATACTTAGTAATTTTTCAACACTTAATCAAAATCATAAGGTGTTGGACTTTTGTTCTAAAACTTCTTCAAAGAGATCTCTTATATATAAAGCTTGGAAGAAAATATTCATTGCACATATTTTGTAACCATTGTGAGGAACTTCAGAGAGAGTCTTCTTCTTCTATCATTCTGTCCATGTTATGATAGAGAAATGCGTTGAATGCTCTTCTAGCAACATTGAATGTTCATCTCAACTTCAAGCAATGTCCTAAAAATCTGGTGCAGCTAGCTAGACTTAGGTTAGAGACAATACACAACAACTTATCCTTTTAGGGTTGAAGTTTCAGGATGTTTGTGTAAGGGACTTAATAGAAAAACAAAAAAGGACTGAAGGACCAAGTAGTAAAGGCAAAGGACACTTGTCAAAGGCAACCAAAAGTTGGAGCATGCGTAAGAGTGAGAGAGAGAAAATACCCAACAGTAAATGGGATGACTACTTCATTTAAGATAGTGGAGGTAGGGAAAGGGGCAGTGATATGTGTGTAACATTTTCTCTTCTCTAAGAGTTCTATCTCTATCTTCTTGTCTCTTGGAATCCCTTCTCTATCTCTCTTGTATCTTTGAATCCCTTCTCTATCCTTCTTGTCTTTTGAGATTCTAGAATGCTCTGTAGGTTATGGCTCGTCATAAATCATAGCTATTGTTCTTGAGAATATTTCAGTGGTTAACACGAATACACAGAGCACTGTTTGTACTGTTCAATTTCGTTCATTTAAATTCATTACATTGGTGCTTTCATTTCCACCATGGCTGAAAACATCCGTCTTAAGGATCTTCAAAATGATATGAAGAAAATGCTGGAAGTAGTTGAACAGATCTGTCTGGATGGCGAGAAAAGAGAAGAAAATACTGCAAAACAACTTGCAGGACTGGAGCTTACGTTGCAGATTTGTATGAAAAATAAAATCATGGTGGTTCAAGCTCAAGCAAAGAAGCGGTGTCCAATCAACCATTTCAGGCTAGAAGCGTCAAGCTAGACTTTCCTCGCTTTGATGGTAGTGAGGTCTTACAATGGATCATCAAAGCAGAACAATTCTTTCATTACTACCACACACCAGAGGATCAACGCCTAACCATTGCTGCTATTCATATGGACACAGATGTTGTTCCATGGTTCCAAATGATGCTTAAGACCAACTTGTTTCAATCCTGGACGCTTTTTACTAAAGCTTTGGAAACAAAGTTTGGTCCCTCATTATACGAATGTCCACGTTCTACTCTGTTCAAGTTATCCCAAACAACTTCAGTGAGTGAATTCTACCATTCATTCACAACTTTGTCAAACAGGGTTACAGGTTTGTCGACTGATGCACTGTTGGATTGTTTTTTGAGTGGGTTAAAATCGGAAATACGTAGAGACGTGATTGCTTAAGGTCCAGAATCTATTTTGAAGGCTATGAATCTAGCAACATTGTATGAGGAAAAGTATACTAATAGAAGCTCCTCTTATATCCTTACAAATAGGTTCAGCTAAAATATGCCAGCATATCAAAATAAGAATAGGAACCGCCCTCCACTACTTCCTAGACCAAACACCAAACCTATCTCTTACGTGGCGAACACTGGGAATGTGAAGGGAATGACTCCAACAGAGATGCAGATTAAACGAGAAAAGAATTTATGCTACACATGTGATGAGAAGTTCACTCCGAACCATAGATGCCCAAATAAACACATGTGTTTGCTCCAGGTTGATGAATCTGACGAACAAACAATAGAACCAGACCCACCTCCCAGTATCGAACAGATATTGGAGACGGAACACCATCTTTCTTGTAATGCATTAAAAGGAGCTAATGGTTTGGGCACCTTGAAATTCCAAGGATGGTTGCAGGGTGTAATGGTGCAAATTCTGGTGGACAGTGGCAGCAGTGACAATTTTATCCAACCTTGAATTGCTCATTTTTTTAAGTTACCAATTGAACCGGCTCCTCAGTTCAAAGTATTAGTGGGGAATGACAGTACAATGACTGCAGAAGGCTGTGTAAAGGATATACAGGTAAAAATTCAGAATCATGTATTATACTTATCTACTTTCCTGTTACCTATAGCTGGAGCAGATTTAGTCCTGGGAGCTTCTTGGTTGGCAACGTTGGGACCACATGTTGCAGATTTTAGCAACCTTACATTGAAGCTCTATATAGATGGAAAATTTGTCACATTGCAGGGTCAAAAATCTAATAATTTGGCACAAGCTCAATTTCACCAATTGAAAAGGTTGCAAAACACAAATGCTATTAACAATCCTTCATCCTGCAATGTCAACCACCAGAAAATCTCAAGGACCAATTACAAGGCATTCCTAGTGATATTGAACCAGAGTTGGTTGTTTTATTGCATACATATAAAAGGGTTTTTGATATTCCTACTAGAATGCCACCAGAAAGGAATAAAACTTATGTGATTTATTTGGTTCAGGGAGCTAACCCAGTGAAAGTAAGGCCATATAGATACCCTCACAGTCACAAAAATTAGATTGAAATGATGATACAAGAGATGTTGAAGGAAGGCATCATACAAGTAATATTTTGTCAGCAAGAAAAATCTCAAAATATGTCACCTACAGGACTGTTACAACCATTACCAATACCAGTTCGAATTTGGGAGGATGTAGCCATGAATTTTATTACAGGGTTGCCAAATTCCTTTGGTTTCATAGTAATTATGGTAGTGGTAGACCGATTGTCAAAATATGGTCACTTTGCTCCTCTGAAAACAGATTATAATAGTAAAATGGTGGCTGAGGTGTTCATGCAGAATATTGTCAAACTTCATGGAATGCCTAAATCAATAGTCTCAGACAGAGATAAAATATTCACTAGTCAATTTTGGCAACATTTATTCAAATTACAGAGCACTTCCTTGGCAATGTCTTCAGCTTACCATCCACAATCCGATAGCTAGTTAGAGGTACTAAACAAATGCCTAGAAATGTATTTGAGGTGCCTCACATTTCAGAATCCAAAGAATTGGTCCAAAGTACTGGCTTGGGCAGAATACTGGTATAACACTACTTTCCATAGCAGTTTAGGGATGACTCCCTTCAAGGCAGTATATGGTAGGGACCCGCCTACCTTGACAAGATACAATACTAATGACTCAGATCCTCCTTCAATCAAGGAGTTATTACAGTAAAGAAACGTTCTGCTCGATCAATTGAAGAAAAATTTAGAAAGAGCACAAATACATATGAAGAAACAAGCTGATAAAAATAGAAGACATCTCAAGTTTGTTGTAGGTGACTTGGTTTTGGTTAAGTTGCAACCATACAGGCAACACTCATTGACTTTGAGGAAGAATCAGAAGCTGGCAATGCGATATTTTAGACCGTTTGAGATAATAGAGAGAATTGGGACAGTGGCTTATAAACTCAAATTACCCCCTACTGCAATGATCCACCCTATGTTTGACGTTTTAGTCTTGAAACCATTTAAAGGAGATGCATCGCAACCTTACATGTCATTCTTAGTGCTGACCAATGAAAAAGGTCCTTTACTTTAGCCAATAAAGGTGATGGATTGTCGAGTGATTCTAAAAAATGGACAGCAGATATCACAGGTGTTGCTCCAGTGGGAAGGAATGCCTGAAACAGAAGCCACTTGGGAAGATTTAGCAGTCATACAAAAGCATTACCCTAATTTCAACCTTGAGGACAAGGTTGGATTCAATGGAGGGGGAATTGTAAGGGACTCAACAGTAAAAGGAAGAAGGACTGAAGGACCAAGTAGCAAAGGCAAAGGACACTTGGCAAAGGCAACCAAAAGTTGGAGCAGGCGTAGGAGTGAGAGAGAGAAAATACCCAACAGTAAATGGGATGACTATTTCATTTAAGATAGTGGAGGTAGGGAAAGGGGCAGTGATATGTGTAACCTTTTCTCTTCTCTAAGAGTTCTCTCTCTATCTTCTTGTCTCTTGGAATCCCTTCTCTATCTCTCTTGTCTTTTGAAATTCTAGAATGCTTTGTAGGTTATGGTTCGTCATAAATCATAGCTATTGCTCTTAAAGAATATTTTAGTGGTTAATATGAATACACAAAGCACTGTTTGTACTGTTTAATTTCTTAATTTAAGTTCATTACAGTTTGTTGGTATGGACTAACGTTAAACACTTCTTCCAAGATATCTTTGATGTTGACATGAGCTCTTGAGATTTTCTTTTCAGACAAAGACATTCTTTGCAAACACAAATAAGCTTAGATAATGTTAGTTTTAAAAGATTATGTTCGTATTGTTTCGTTAAGTCTTCCGCTTATTAGATGAAATAAAGAAAATAAAATGTCATGTTTGACAGATGAAACACTTATATCTTATATTATTTGATCTATAGAAAAAAGCTTGCCTACAACAAATCAAACATCGTCAAACATCGTTATTTTTAAAATTATGTTATTTAAGCACCTAAACCAAATAGTCTTACTACCTTAACTATTGAAATACACCCATTTCTAGAATTACCATTCTCTTGCTTTGATGTTGTCGTTCAAGCAACTCTTTATAGAGAACATGTTTCAAAGATAATATGTTTCTTTAGGGTTTACAAAGAATTTTGATAACGTTTTGTTATTTTCCTACGGCTTCAAGAGGGAAAGATGGGGACCCAACATTTGCTACCTCCATTTTCATTGGAGATGGGGAACCCTAACGCTTTCTTATGTTTGGGAGTTGAGTGATGTCAGGAAAGAGGGAATGTGGTGTCACAATAATACGGGTGAAGAGTGCAAAATGATAAAAGGATTCTCATCGATGATTTTGTAGGAACTCTCAGGTGGTTTTGTAGACATAATAAACTTTAGAAATTTCATAGAAACAAGGGGAGTGGGTCCCTCTTGTTGGCAACTTCGTAGGCTTTTTTCATATATATATATATATATATATATATATATATATATATATATATATAT
>Ga0209489_102359_pt1 | contig 38555 bp, 22 predicted proteins | sample SiratrowhiteBW_FD_187527 | JGI IMG/M metagenome (GOLD analysis project Ga0209489, IMG submission 187527) | Root nodule microbial communities of legume samples collected from California, USA - Siratro white BW (SPAdes) (version 2) | ecosystem: Host-associated > Plants > Roots > Nodule | place...
TATATATATATATATATATATATATATATATTATTAGACTAGACATTAATAATTAACCGGTTCATCAATCTTGATAAATTTGTAATAAATCAGTTTTCAGTTTAGAAGTGGTATAAAGTTTAAGAAGAAAGATGACAAATAGTTAAATAAGAGATTAATAACTTTCTTTCATTTCATATGAAAAGTCATTTATACCACATGATTCACCAATGTTACTAATGTTGTGAAATATTCATATCTTATTTCAAAACATATTTTAATTATCTTTTGGTTAGAGGTTGTTAAACAAAACACAACAAGTTTTTATTTAACACTTATCAAAATTTCAATTTTTTAAAGATTAATCACTTGTTTCTTCTTTATTGACATATTCAAAATTTCAATTTCTTATAAATAATCACTTTGTTTCTTCTTTTCTGTTTATTCTTTTTAAATGACGTATTTCAAATTGTGAACGGATTATATTGATATCAATCCCAATTTTCTTGTAATAAACCTTAGAATCATGTTATATTTCTTTAAGTTCAATAATCGAGTTCACTCAGATAAACAAGTAAATCACTTTAAAAATTATTTAAAGCTTTTCAAAATTCTTTAAAATATCAATTCAAACAAATTATTTACTTTTTACAATCATTCTACTCAAATTTGAGCTTATAAAATTTGTACTCTATATATTTTTTATCATGCATTTAATATTTAATTTGATTACAAAGACATTATAAAATTTAATATAATTATAACATTAATCAAAAAATTAAATTATACAAATCTATATAAAAAATATATATATAAAGACTCACTTCAACTTACTCTTTTATTATTCATATTTATATTTTTCTCATTATTTTTTTTCACTCACTAATTTAAGTGTTATTCACAAATCACAAATGGACATTATTCTTATTTCTCATTATTGTCAAAAATTGGTTAACTCAAGAATCAAAAAATTTATCTCACTCATATCTCAGTTTAAAGACATTCAATTTCATTAACTTCCTGTTAAGAACCATTGGCATCAATATAACTTTTAAATTAAATACTATAAAATTTTTACTGTTTAAGTAGAAGAAAACAGGAAAAAAAAAATCATTCATAGAATCGTAGATAAAAAATGTGAATAACTTTCTTCGCTTCTATAATAAGACTTAAGTGGAAATAGATATAACAGATTAGGTCTTTAGTATGATTATGTCTTATCTTTAATCTTCATTAATATTTATTTATTTATTTATAATAATAAAATAAATAATTAATATACTATTATTAAAACAAAAATAAAAAATTTTCAATTACTTCAATCACGTCTATTAAAATTTTCTCACTCAAATCTATTCATTTTTCTTTAATCCAAACAACATTTTCATAATTTCTTACTCTTTGGGTCCATCCAAATCCAAATAAACCATAGCTTATTGAACAAAAAAAAAAAAAAAAAAAAAAAAAAAAAAAAGAAAGAACGATAGAATCGCATGAAATAAGAAGTAGAAGTACACAGAATTTGAGTGGGAGAGTGGGGGAAAAGGGGGAAAGCATGGGTGGTGGATGAAATAAGTTTCCAATAGCAGGACCAACGTTTTTTGAGCACATGTTGTGTTTGCCCTTTTTCTCTTACATGTTTATATGTAATGTATATGATTAAGATTTACATGTTTGTCTGGGGAACCACGTGTGGGGTTCACACTTCACACTTCACAATTCACACCATTGCTGACTGATGCAATAATGACCTTCTTCCTTTCCTTCCTTCTTCTCTTCCCCTGCGTTTAAACTCGTTAATAAACCAATCACAGGCAAAAGGGTGTTACTGTGCTAGTGTGACCTCTCTCTGGAGGGGAAGGATAGAATGGAGAGCAAGTCAGGGAGCAGCAAGCGGAAAAATGGTGCCAAGGGAGAGATTGTGGATGGTTCCAAGATTATGGAGTTGGTTGGAAACGAACAAGTTTTCAGCAACTTTGTGGACAATAAGTTTGATGAGTTGGATAAGGACAGAGATGGAAAACTCTCCATGAAGGAGCTTGAACCTGCAGTTGCTGACATCGGTGCTGGCCTTGGTTTGCCTGCTCAAGGCACTAGTCCGGATTCAGATCACATCTATTTTGAGGTCTCCTTCTCTTTCTTTTTTTGTTTTCCCTTTTGGGTTTTTGTCTTGTTTCGAAAATATCTTGGCAATGTTGTTGTGTGTTGTGTTGGGTGGGGGTTAAACATGAAAGGAAGTATGCATACATGTCTTTGTTTGAAAGAAATTGCTCATGAATTAAACAATTCTTTGTCAATTGCTTTTGATTCCCACTTAGAAAACAAGTTATAAGACTCAAATCGGTTGCTTCAAAGTGTCTAACTTGCTACCAAGAGAGATGTTGTATGGGGCTGTTTGGCTTTTTTTTTTTTTTTTTTTTTTTTTTACTTTTTCGTCGGCTTAAGCTTTGGCAGTATTCCGAGTGCATATTATTTTAATTCTGTCCATGACAATACTATTATGATGACTGAGAAAAAATAGTAAATTTATCATCGTCATCTAATTTGTTTGAGTTCCTGTGTCTTGTGGTTTTGCCTTTGTTAATTTTTTTCTTTCTGTAGCCGTGGCTCCTTTTCAGAAATATACCTGTTTAGTGCTTCAGATGTTGATGAAGAAACAGTCTGTCTGAACTAGGGAAAAAAAAAAAGTCTTCAGTGACATTTTTTATAATTATTGCTAGTGTGGTGGTTGCTTTCTAGAATAAGTTCTGAAAATTGACTTCTATCTGGCCCCAGAAGTATCATAATCCATGAACCATGTTAACTTAGTAGGTCCAGTGGAAATCTGCCTTATCTGTTGCAATTGCTTGGCTTGCTCTATTTTGCTTTTAATTTTCTCCCTGGAGACATAATCTGGTGGAAGAAACAATGTCAAGCTGGCAATTTAGCCGCTAATATATTCTAAACTATACGTTAAACCAGACTTGATCCTAGACCCTCCTATTGAAGAACTGGAAATTGTTATTTTATACTGTTGGTTGATCAAATTGTACTCTAACTTTTTCATTGCCATATTTAGCAGAGTAATTAGGTAAGGAATTTGCTTTTTCCCAAAGCATGCTATTAAAGGAACACCTTTTCTTGTGCACATGTGGAGCATTGGAGCTAGCACTAGCATTTTGGGTCCCAGGAGTTCATCATTTACTATAATAATATTGACTTTTTGGTACTACAAATCAAAACTATAATAACAGATTAACTTTTTGACTCTCTAAAGCCTAGTATAAAATAACTATTTCCAGTTCTTCAATAGGAGGGTCTAGGATCAAGTCTGGTTTAACATATAGTTTAGCATATATTAGCTGCTAAATTGCCAGCTTAACATTGTTCTTCCACCAGATACGTCACCAGATTCTGCCCAAGAAATAAAAAGAAGCCACATGATTCTAAATTTGACGTTATTTTCCTCCATTTCTATTTGTTATGAAATATGAAGTACTATTATCATGCTAGCAATATACTGGCCAACAAAATTTACCCAGTGGGCTGTAAATGTTGCCAGAAATTGATCTACTTTGGTGCTACGTAGGGTAAACCAAGATGTGTATGTGCATTCATTATGTTTCTCTGAAGAAGAGTTTGATTTGTCACTATATTATCAATATAAGTCCTCAAGCTCCTTTCACAATATCTACATGTAGTACCCAAATTTCCATGCTTTAATTTGTACAAATAATGGAACAAGACTACAAGAGTGGAAAATTCTATTGACTGTGTATAGGTCTTGAATGAGTTCACCCATGGCAAGCAAGAAAAAGTAAGCAAGATGGAGTTCAAAGAGGTTCTCTCAGACATTCTTTTGGGCATGGCTGCTGGATTAAAGCGAGACCCTATTGTTATACTCCGCATGGAAGGGGAAGATCTCCTTGAGTTTGTTAATGGTCCAAGTTATGAAGCAGAAATGGCTTCCATTTTCTCTCAGATTGAGTCCCCTGGTGGATCACTTCGTGACCATATAATTGAAGCTTTTGGGAAACTCACTGTTGATCAAGGAATTCCTCCCACATCAGATTCTTGGGTAGATGCTGCAACTACTCTGTCCTTGAATGGTGTTTCTTGTACACAATTAAGTGCTTGTTTTTGAAACTAGAACTTTGTGTATCAAAACTTGATTATTTAGAGATATATCTCAACGTTCTTTCTTTTCCTTACCTTCCTGACTTACAATTTTTTATCAAGGTTTTCAACAACATTGTGGATCCAGCACTGTCTCAAGCTGGGCCTGCTTTGGACAAACCTGCTGATCAGGACACATTTTTGGAAGAATTTAAGAAAGTGGCACTCAGTGTGGTTGATTTTCTTAAAGAGAAACCTGTCATTGTTGCCCACAGTGAAAACACATTTGATGGACGCGGCGTTAAGAGACTTTTATCCAACAAGTTTGAACTAGACAGGGTTTAATTTTATTGTGATTCATTGCAATATCTTTCTTGCTTTGAATTTACTCATCCATACATGAAATTCATCAATCTGTCGCATAATGCAGACATTGAACTTGACTTTAGAGAATCTGCCAAAAGATCGCAATGGAAAAATATCAAAGGACTATCTACGGGTGGCACTAGATCTGGTGTCTCCATCTGCTGGTTTACCTCCAGTTGGTGCCATTGAAGAGGTATATTCCCAAATGCATGCAGAAAAAGTCATCCTCTTCCCTACTTACTTTGGTTTCATCTATTTGTCAATTGCTTTTACTCTATTAAATTATGTATGCTGCTAGATAGTGAATTTGTTAAAGACCTAAACTAGGCTGAAAAATATAGGAGAGATTATGACATTTTCTATTGAAATGTTGGCATGAGTCATTACAATGCCAGTATTTATAAAAGAGATTGACACATCTTCTAGTGAAGTGTTCTTATTGAACACTACTGTTTATAAATTGATGCTTCTGCAATTTATTTTATTATACTCACAATGGAAGCTCAAAAGTTTTAGTTGGCATGAATCAGTGCTACAACTAGTTTTATTTTTCCCTTTGGGTCATGCCAGCATATCATTACATACAATGATATCTTACAGATGTTCATTGCATTTTCTTGAGCCAGAGATTAAAAACTCGTGTGTTTGATTTGACAGATAGATAAAGTTATCGTTGAAGCCTTTAAGACGGTGAATGCTGATGACACAAACACGGTTAGACAAGAAGAATTCAAGAAAATTTTAACTGAAATATTGGGGGGTATCATGTTGCAGTTAGAGGGCAATCCCATATCTGTTTCTTCAAATTCAGTCGTGCATGAGCCTTTAGGCTCATCTTCTACACTCTTGCAGCCATCTTCTAGTGAAACAGCATAGTTGTCTCAAGTGTATCACCGGTCAAAAAACTAAGTTCAATCATTTTTCTTATTGATGCAAATTATTAGTGGCATAGTCTCTTTTCAAGAGTCACTTTGTATGCTGTGGAATTATTTATGGATCTGAAAATGATTGGAAAAAAGAAATTAAACTCTCAATTATCCTTTGCCGGGCGTGTTTATCACTTCAGTTGGAATCTAGATATATGTCTTGTAGGCCATTGATGGCAACATAAAAAGAGACTTAATATAATAATAACACATACATTTTTCAAATCACTGTCTTTGAAAGTACAATATACCAGCACTTGGACGGTTATTGAATGAATAAGAACTAAGGAATTGTTGTAAATAAAAAAATAATGTGGATTCTGTTTCGCATGCACCATGTTTTGTTGGACCTTTTGTTGTTTTTGCATATATCAACTGTCACAGGCAAAGAGGTTGTAGAAGTTTGGGATGTGCCGGCAAGAAGATGCCTTAAGTATGCATTGACAAAACATGTATTTAGTAATTTTTTTATGAAAAACTGGTCATGGGTAGGTACCAAAGGACGGAAGGATCTTTGACTTGGTTTATATCACTTGATACCTTAGCCAATAAAATTAACGTCTGACTTGTGAAAAGGCATAACTATCCAAACAAATGTTCAACATGTCAAACAATATTTGAAGATAAGTGTTATAAAAGAAAACCAATAAAACACTGACAAAAAATTGAGGTGTGAAAAATGATAGAGTCTAGCTAGGTTGTAATTTATAAAAATTGAGGTAATTATTTGTAAAGCAAGATTGAAAAATTATTTGGTAGAAGCATGTAGTTGATAAAAGGAAGTGGTAGCGAATTATTGAAGGCCAGTTGTACTTCCCAAAGAAAATGTGGTACTTTAAGTGTTAGTAATACAGCTGTTGGGACAGTGGAGATGCGTAAAAATCTATGGTTTGATGACACCATTAAGCGGATATGGTTATCCATTAAGATAAATAGACGAATCACAATCCTTTCATATATTAAATATGTCCTTTCAAACATTCCGCAGACAAGAAGCCATGCCTCACAACAAGGGAACTTCAAGCTCAATCATTAATTTCCATGAAGCCCGATATTATGTTTTATAAATATTTTTCAATGTAAAATATTACACCACAAACAAAGATTGCAAACTTTTTAAAGGATAAAGCAAACCTAGTTTGGTGATTTTATAAAGAACTAGGATTTGAAGAATGGAATTTTGATATTTGTTTATTTATTTAACCACTTCAATTTATGAAGATTTTGATTATATAAATAAGAAAAATTCCACAAAAGTGCTACATATGAAAAAATATAGATAAAGAATGAGAGAAGAGGAAGTGAACGTATGAATATATATGAAAAATTGCCTTTGTAGTGGAAAGATAACTTGAGATATATTCGCTCAAATCAGTTAATCTCTTGTATAAATCCAAATGACAGAAATAAAAAAGAAAAAAAAATTGCAAGTGTCAAAAAAATAACAAATTCTCTATCTGATCAAAATATAATTCCCTAGTGTGGTTCTGTCTGTGTTAAAAAAGTTCATTTGAAATGAAAAGTGTTTAATTCTCTTTAGTAGTATGTAAGTGTTGCTTTGAGGGAGCAGGTTTAGTTGATTTTCTCCCATGATGTGGTACTAAAGGAGGACAGGTAACATATCCTAGGAAGGAACAAACAATACATAAAGCTGTTTCCAGAGAGATGAAAGGTCCTTTAACCAACTTAGCAAGTTTTGTTGGATTCATTTGTAATTTGCTCACAACATTATTTTGAAGCTTAGCATATATCATATATGCATTTGAGTGGAATGTATGAAGGGTTCCTATAATGGCGTTCAAATTCAGGATTTGTCTAGTCTTAATAACTAGCTGATATTTCCAATGACATCTTGTTTGATATCAGTCCTATATAACAGGAAGCAACACATAACGGGCTTCTCTAGATTGATAAACAACTTAAATAAAGGCCCCCCAAACCTACCTATTTTCAACGCTAACAAAATGGTGCTCCTTCTTCCTACGCTGAAGTTGATAATCTTTTTTGCTCTCTTCATTGTATCAGGCAATGCACTACTACTTTATATGCTGCTTCTCTTCTGTTTTCACTACATGATGCTATGCTCTTGTCTTTCTAACCGCCTTTTCTTCTTCTCTTTATTGTTCCTTTCTTCTCCTTTCCTCACTTAGCTCTCAATATTCTCTGCAGATTGCTTTGACCCGTTGGATCCAACAGGGAATATTTCTGTAACTTTTGACATTTACCAACGTACAGATAATGGATATCTGGTAAGTACAATTACACACTTAAACTGCCAATTGATTTTTGAACCACATACTTGATACTTCACAGTTATGCTCAACAAAGGGCAGCAAAAATTCACATGGACCTTGAGAAATATTATACCTTCAGAAAAATTCCCAATCAACTTGGCCACTGATCCACTTTATACTATAGACTGTATATTTGGTGGTTTGCAAATTACACTGAATAGAAGCATTTTGAAGTTTATTTTCCTGACACTAACTAATTGATTAGATTCTACCGTTTTGTTGAATACAATATAAAGTAATGAAGCGCACAACTATAATCTTGTTTTGTTGTTGAAACCACAACTAGAATCGAGCTTGGAATGTTTTGTGCAGGCAAGGGTGACACTTCAGAACTACCATCAGTATCGGCATGTGGAGAAACCAGGGTGGAAGCTAGGATGGAGATGGGCTAACAAAGAAGTGATATGGTCAATGAGTGGTGCCATAGCAACTGACAGAGGGAATTGCTCATCTTACAGCGGCTCTCAGATGCCACATTCCTGCAAGAATGATCCCATCATAGTTGATCTCTCTCCAGATGTCTCAAAAAACAGGTTAGAGCATTGTTGCCGTGGTGGCCTCCTCTCTGCCTGGTCTATTGATCCTTTCAATTCATTCTCTTCATTTGAACTTGAAGTACGCAACGTGGGAGATGACCCACTTGGACAAGCACCTAACAATCTTACATTGATGGCCCCAGGTCCTGGTTACACTTGTAGTCCCCTTCTTGACACTGATCCCTCAGTGTCCTCAGATTTTGGGGGACTAAGACAAGTTCCTGTTCTCAGTAAGTTACTTTTCTTGTGCCATGTAATTTTCTTGTGCAACAAATGGTTTTTCTTTTGTTGTCACACTCAAAGAAAGGATGACATACACAATCATAATCATATTATGCAGTGATTAGACTTAGAGTTTAATTTCCTAGCAGACATGCAGTGTAAATGTAAATATTTGAATACTGTGAATCAATTATAAAGTCTCTTAAGTGTGAGATACAAAGTAATCATTAGAAAACTCAACAATCTAGTGTGACAATCTCTGGTTTGAATTTAGATGACAATAAATGATTAGTGTACTTAGCACACATTTAAATTTTGTACTTCAGGAACTTGGAAGTCAACATGTGCATACTCCAGTTTCTTAGCAAACACATTACCGGTATGCTGTGTTTCTCTCTCATCATTTTACAACCCCTTGGTCACATCTTGCCGAAATTGCAGTTGTGGATGCAGAGAAGCAGATAAAAGTTCTGCGTCTTGCATAAGGTGTATTTCAATTGCTCACATTTGTGTGGATGCCGTAACTTTCATTCCCTCCCCCTATTCATTCGTGTACTTATCTAACCAGGCCCGGTTCCTTGTCAATGTCCAATGAGGAGAACACCATTGAAACTGTTGAATGCACCGATCACATGTGCCCAGTTCGAGTCCATTGGCATTTCAAGAACAACTATATGAACCAATGGAGAGTGAAGCTTACCATTTCTAACTACAATTACAACAGAAACTACTCAAACTGGAACTTGCTGGTCCAACATCCTGGTTTCACTCAGAAAACAACAACCTACAGTTTCAACAGCACTAAACTTCCCACCCTCGGAATCCAAGGTACTGTCTTATTGTCTATACACTTCATTTAACCATAGTAACAGCAATCAAAACTCAAATAGTCTTAAATTTTTACAGGACTTGAACTATTAGATTTAACCACATGAAGATTGTCACCCATCATCTTGTTGTGAAAGAAATCTTAACTTTCACCTACTCATAAGAATCTATTTAGGATATAAATAACATTCTATAACAAAGTATAGACTATATTCAATGTTTAAAAACCTGTACAGTGCAGTACTAATTCAGAAATAAATCTGTGGCAGATGGAGTTTCCCTGTTTTGGGGAATAGATTATTACAACAATGAGCTATTGCATTCTGAGAAAGGTCAATTGGGTGTTGTGACAACAGAAATACTATTAGACAAAGATCCAAATTCTTTCACAGTAAGTAATGGATGGGCATTTCCTAGAAGAATATATTTCAATGGCGACAACTGCGAAATGCCTTTACCTGACACTTTTCCTATGTTGCCAAATCTTAGCTCCACTTTGACACCAACTTTTTGTGGTTTTACTCTCTTATTTATCCTTTTGTTTCTTCCCCTATTACTCCTTTGGGTTTGAACATACCTCATTTTTCTAGAATGTTTTTGTTTTCTTAACACACATTTATATCAGATTGAAAATTGTAATTCTATGGGGTTGGAAAATTGAAGAGCTCCCTTACCATGTACAATACATGCGAAATTCATTGGCAAATCAATAATTTATTCTCAAGAAATGTATGTTCTGTCACACTTTCTAATGCATCCTTCAAAAATATATTTTGACAAAAATTTATTCCAAATCATTAAAGAAATTTTCCTATTATTATATTAAATCACATTCATATTTCCTCTCTTTAAAATAGTCACTCACTTCTTTATTTTTTGTAATAAAATAAAACTCGCATTATCTTTAAATACGCCTTATATTTTAATAAATAACAGAGTTATCGCTTATATTTTTAATAAAATAACAATGACTTCTCTTATTTTATTTATAAATTACGTTCACTAAAACTTAAATAAAAATTATAAAATAAAAAATTAAAATTTTAAAATATAAAAGTTAAAGAATCTATTCTATAAAAACAAATATTTTTTTAATAAAATAAAGGATATAAGTATATCGTATTATTAAAATATAGAGAAATGAATATCATTTATTAAAAGCATTTGAGAATTATAATGAATAGGTATATTATTTTATTAAAAACCTAAATGGTTAAATATTTAATTTAAAATTATAGGAAATGGGAAATGTTATTTAGTGTAAATTTATGGAAGGTAAATGAAATTTCTCTATTCAATATTGTCACCCCTTTCTTATTTATCGAGCTTCGAATTCATAATTTCATATTTTCTTAATATTTATGCTTTTTAACTAATAATACATAATATTTAAAAACAAATTCTTCTTAACATTATTATTACTCTTATCTTTTGAACTTTTTATATATAAGATGTATAATAATAATATCTCGGTTCTGATACATATATACTTTCACAAATTTGTTATTCCTTTTTATAATTATCCTTTTAAATCGTTTCTTACATTACCTTTTTAGCCTAATATTCTTAATTACTTATATTTTTTGTCAATAAACTATTCGTTATAAAGTAAAAAAAATTAATATTATTAACTAATGACTAAACTTCTAAAACGCTATAATCTTATTAAAAAAAAAAAAAAACTTAGAGTATTATATAGAAACAAAGATACTCTTACAGTATTTTGTAAAATAAATTAAAGAGAAAAATTGAAATTGAAACTATGTTTTTAATGTATTTATTTTTATGTTGTTAATTTCGGTTAAATTATAAGTTTGAATTAGTCAAAATTAATTTGAGATTTTTCTAAATAAATTGAAGTTGAAAAATAGGTTTTATCGTATGATGTTTTAAATTCTTTAAAAGTTTTAGATTGGAAGGTTAGGAAGAAGTTTGAATTATTAAGTTGAGATTCTTTCTGAACTTAGATTTCCTTTGAGCACCAAGTTGTTGTTCAGACAATGTTAGAGTGATGTTCATTATTACTTGTATTGAACATTGTTATTTAAATTTTATTGTTGTCATTCAAGTGTTATTGTAATCCATCTATCAACAATGTTTCTATTTCAAGGTTTAACTTCAGAAAACAATTTTCTCTCTTTCAAAATTCTCCTAACTCAACTAACAAATAGCTTGTTGAATAGGATAAAAAAATCACATTTTTCTTAAAAAGAGCTCGAATAGAAAATACTTAAATAAAAGTAAAAATATTTTTAACACTCAATTTTAATTAATACTCGATAAAAATATTTAAATTTACAATATAATTAAAAAATTAATCAGTCAGTCCATATCTATCATTTTCAGAGCCATATTAAAAGGAAGAATTTAGTGTTGGAATCAAAGTATAATAGCCAAAGAAAAGTGATAAAAGAACAAGAATCTGCAACCAAACAATCAGAGGAAGAAGGCATGGCCGACCAACTCAAACCTCAGATCCGACCCATATCAAACATCGTCATCGTCGTTGGTAACTTACGCGCCACTGTATGTTATGTTTTTTTGACTTTTTTTTTTTATGGTGTTAATGTTAATGAATAACAGCTATGGAGACGGAAGCACTTCCTATCGTCAACAGACTCGGGCTCACTCGCCACCGTCACTCTTCGTCCGTATCTCTCTCTCCGTTTACACTTCTAAAAACTAATATTAATTATATGATAATTACTTCTTAAAATATTATTAGTTTAGTTCATATACACCCTTCTTAATATATATATATATATATATATATATATATATATATATATATATATATATATATATTATGAAAAGATTGTTAATAGATTGTATAAAGAAAATACATTATCAAAAGTTTTTTTAAAAAAAAAAATCAGGAAGTGTTAGCAATTTGCTTTTATTAAATAAATTGTCAATTTAATCTCTAAAACTTAAAAGAGAAATAAACTGCTTTTTAATAAAATGAAAAAAATTAGAATTATATATTATTGATTAATTAGTTTTTAAAATTATACTAAACTATTGAATTGTTCATGAAATAAATAAAAGTTGCTAGTACTAAAATTATAAACTATCAATTAATTTAATCTTTAAAATTTTAATGCTGATAAAAAAACCTATTACACATTTGTTTCTTAACTTTTAAAATTTTTGTGAATTATGTTCCTAGAATAGTTTTCACCCATCTTAACTAAACCTATATAATTTTGTGAATCTTTGTTCGAGTTATATTGTTTTAGGAAAACTTAATTATATACTTCTTTTTTCTTAAAAAGCATTTTGCTCTTAAACCCTAAACCCTTGAAAAAAGTGATAAAAATGCTGAAGATGAGAAGTGAATCCTTAACCTCTTTTTTTTCTCCATCCCTATACAAAAACACTTTATATTGTTTTATTTGTTTATTAGCTACATTTTTACAATTTTAAATTTATGTTTATATTTATACCAAAATATTATCATATAAGTTATAAATTCATTTATCAAGCATTTTATTTTAGTTATGTATATTATTCATACATATTTCACTATTTTATTTATAAGTTAATTTTTAAAAAAACGAAGTACTTAAATATGTTTTTTAGTCAGAGTAAAATTAGCTAGTTTTGGTCTTGATTTTATAAAAAAAAAAAAATATTCTTCATTACTATAAAATTTGAAATAACTAATTTTAATCTTTATAAAATGTAGTCTCTATAAAAATAAATTAAAATAACAAGTTGGTTCAATCTTGTTTAGAATAAATCAATTTTTTGTATGTAATTTAGTTTCGTCCATACCAAATTTGGTTCAATTTAAATTTCTTTAAGAGTCTTACTCCACATATTTATTCTATATTCAAAGTTACCAAGATTCAAATCCTAAACCACTTTATTAAAGCACAAGTTGATACCAATTATATTGATCCTTTTTAAAAATTAATTTGGGTGTTAATTATAATTTTAAGGATTATTTTATTAATTTTAAAACTAATTTGATTGATTATTAGAATTCCAAGAAATAAAAATTACTCTTTTGCGATCACTTTCTCTGATTAGTTTGTCACACAAGTTTTATTCACTTTTTTATTTTTATTTTGGGCAACCTTCACTGTAAGAGAAATTGAGCATAGATGCTATGCTGCTTACAAATCTTAGAATTTCCATGGAGTAATTTTTTAATTAGTTATCTATTTATTTTTTACTGAAGAGATTGAAGTAAAGTGGACCTTTGCTTTTCACGTATTTACAATTGATTGAAGTGTATCTCTATACACAATGGTGCAGGTTTCCAGAAAGGGTTCCTTGGGTCCGTTATCATGGGACATACAAAGATCTTAGTGTAAACTTGATTTGGCCTGGAAAAGATCCAGCTTCGGGTAACATGTTTTCTCTTTTCAATTCCATTCTTCGTGCACCACTTATAACCATTCAATTAGAGGTACCTTTTACAATTATCACCAGTGAATTTCATATTTGATTATGTTGGGCATTCTACGTTAAATTATCACAATTTTTATTGTATTGATGGTTTGGAAGCAATGTGATAAGCTGGGAATACTGAAGAGTTTCTTTTCCAATCAAAACCACTATGACCAAACAATAGGAAAAGAGTAACAGGGTTTCTGCTGAGTTTTATCTAGATTAGACTTTCTTTGTTTCCTAATTGTGTAACATGAGTGGTAGTTCGGATGTCTGTTAGAACAAATGTAACATGCCCTCACTTCGTGGAACATAAGAAGAGAAAGTGACAGCTTTGTTTTGTCGGCTACCATTGATTTGACGAGTCCTGATCCATTCCTTTCAGGTGTTGATAGTATAGGCACAATACCATCTGCTCTTGTAACATATGCTGCTATTCAAGCATTACAACCCGAGTTGATCATCAATGCAGGCACTACTGGTGGCTTCAAGGTTGGCACTGTGTTCTCCCGAGCAATAATCCTAGTTTTGAACTCCCAAATGTCTCTGTTATACCTTTTGCATCTCTTCCTAGGTTAGGTTGTTTTGATCCTCTATCTGTGAAATTATTGACCTATTCATTTTGCAATAGTTTATGGTAAGATGTGGTACAATGTTTTTCCTTCTTTATCCGCACAGCTGGCGGAGTTGATATAATTGTTTTGAATCTAGCCCTGTAACCTATGTTAAACAATGCTTCATATATTTTTCTAATTTTTTTGTTGATGAATGAACTTACAACATAAATGTTTTATGGTCAAAACCAATTAATCTAATGAATTATTTGTTATCAACAATGGTCATTGATTTTGTCTTATAATTTTATATAGAGATTGTTTTGTAATCAAGAACTGGATTACTAAAATGTATGACTATGTATGTGGTTGGACAATATGACTGTGGTATGTTGATGGCAAACTCATGCTCTACCAGCATGTGGAGTGGTCGTACTTTCCACCCCATTGGTGTGCATGTATCAAATATTAACTCTTTGTAAATCAAAATCTTATGATGATTATACAAGTAGTTAAAAATATTATGATGCAGCTATATGCATTTGTCTACACATGAACATATTTTTCCAAATAGTGTTTACTGTTGAATGCTTTCAGGCCAAAGGAGCTAGTATTGGGGATATTTTTATTATATCAGCTTCTGCTTTTCATGACAGAAGAATACCTATACCTGTAAGTGTTATGTCTCTTGATAGCTCTGCATTGTTGTCCTTTATACTCTTCTCTATTTGGAAGCGTAGTTGGCTGTGCTAAGTTTTTATTTAAGGAAACAATTGATGGAATATAATCTATTGGCGATGTTGGTGTTTTCGTAGGATGTGTGTACTATGTATGTGTTCGGGGAGAAGGGGGGAAGGTTTAAGAAAATACACCCTTCCTCTAGTTTTGGCTTTTGTTCTATCTATGTGCAATACTTGTCTCTCTTTCCTTCCAATAATATTATTTTAACTAGGAAAAAGAATTATAGTTATATTGATTTTAGCATGATATACTCTCATGCTTTATTTTTTTCCTTTGATCACGAAGAAAAACAATAGTAAGTACGGTGGTTGACCTGTCAATAGCATTTGTGCAATTACGATACACCAAAAGTATGACAAGTTGGGTTTTGAAGGCTTATAATGTTAGCTAATTAATCAAGAGGATTAAACAGTATTTTCAATTAGTCAGTTAGGAATCTTATTAAGAACTACTTGCATAGAGACTTACAGTAACTTATTTCAATATTTATTGGTCGATACTTGTGGATTTTAAATTTTAAAACTTATGTTGAGATATTTTATTTGTGAGATGAATGCTAAATAGATGTTTGTTTTCACGTTTATTTTTTAAACCCTTTTTGAGGCTGGGGTGAACAAGCCCAAAGCTGCTCCGTGTGCTGGCAATGTAGTGATGTAGAAGTTTTTCGGTCTACATTGATACATATAGACATATAATGTCTTTTGCAGGGTTTTGATCTTTATGGAGTTGGTTTACGTAAAGCCTTTGATACACCAAACCTTATAAAGGAGCTTAATCGAAAGGTGAGTAATATTTGGTAAAATGTACGCGCTTCTGCAGAAAACAAAATTCTTCATAACAGTTAATCTTATTCAAAATTCATAACATCTGAATTATGTGACATCTGTTAACCAGATTACCTGGATTGAAGAGATGCAAATGCATCTTGTGAAGTTTGTGCTATTGAGCACAAAAATTATCTTCCTATTTTCATGATTGTCTTGGCTTGACACTTTGGAGTTCATTTTATATTTATTAGTCGTTCTTACTGGTAATAATATGCATATGATTAGTCGTTCAAGGATTAAATTTGAAGCTAACATAATAATATGCTTGAGAGAAATGTTAGGAATGCATTCTTCTATACATTATTTTGAACACACTTCTTTTGTCGTGTAAACTTTATTGGAAATCACAAAAATTTGTTGGCCTCATATTCCATTTGATGAATTTCTTTTCCATAAAAGAATGTGTTAGAAGAAGTATATTAATAAGTGAGTTGTCTACTATGCATAAAACTTGAACTGTATACATTTGTGCATATTTTCAGGTGGGTATATTGTCTACTGGTGACTCTTTAGACATGACACTGCACGATGAATCATTAATCGTGGCAAATGATGCAACAGTTATAGATATGGAGGTAAACTGACTGGGACATTTCACTCATCTATTGGGAATGGCATGAATCCTCATGTTCACAAATAACATGTTGTGTTATCAAATAAATCACCATTTCAATACCAGAGAACTGAATAACTGACTAGTAAGTAATTGTCATGATCTTTCAAGTGTGTAATATAGGCTTAACTCCCAATTTCAACATTTTCTTCCAGGGAGCAGCTATTGCTTATGTTGCTGACCTTCTGAAAGTTCCTGCAATTTTTGTAAAAGCTGTGACTAATATCGTTGATGGTGACAAACCGATTGTAGAAGAATTCCTGGAGAATTTGGCAGCTGTAGCTGATGCCCTTGATCCTGCTGTTGAACAAGTTGTTAATTTTATTAATGGAAAATCCATATATGAACTTTGACAAGCTAATTTCACCTTCCAAGTTGTTGTATATGCAATTATGCTGGGCTTCGATTGGAAAACTATCATTATTGATTTGGAATTTGTTTGTGATATTTAAGCAAAATTAAAGTCATAAAGTATAAACTGAAGATTTTGCAGCCCTTCCTCCCTTCTCTCTTTTGTACCATTCTGGCCTTACTGATTGTACAAGCTATCTGCCAAAACTTGTGGCATTCACTGAAATATGTACACAAACTAAGTGTGTAGCAAACTAAGAAACTAACACTAAATTTAATAAAAAAAAGATATATAGTTTACAGTGAAATAAAAGTTGGTAAAAGTTGAATTCTATAAAAAGTTAGCACAATTCTGTTTCAAAATGTGATTTGATGTTAATTTTAATAAGTCTGAGTCATTTGTAATTCAAGAAAGCATAAAAAGTATGTAATAGTAATTTATAATAAAAATAAAAGTTGTATAATTTTTTTTAAAAATGGAACTATGCATAAATAATTTCTTACATTATTTAATAAAAGTTATATTTTTAAAGTTCCAAAATACATTTAATCATTTATGAAATTTTATGGGGATAATAATAATTTTTTGGCAGTATATAGAGAATAATCATTGCTTCACGACAAACCTAAAGTTATACTTTAATGGACCTTTGATCAAACCCCACAGAAGCTGTATTTCCAATTATTGATTTTATTTATAAATTTTTCTTAATTTATTTTTGTTCAAATATTCATTTAAAAACTAAGGATAAGTTCAAGTAGTTAGAAAACTATTTTCAATCGAAATCTATTCCTGTACCCAAAAAAAATATCAAAATCTATTCAAAATTAAAAAACTTATTTACTAGTTAGGTTTAAATTACAGAATGTGATTATATTTGTCCAAAGTTAGGGAATAACGTATTTATTTTCAGTAAAAAGGTGTTTATTTGCTTTTATTCCCTGTACTTATAAATCTGTCACAGTGCCTAATCTTTTGCTTTTATTTGGTATTTATTGAGCAAGCTTAGTGTTATTTGCAAAATAAATTACTTGTTCTACAATTAATCCTACTAACATCAACCTGGCTTTAAGTTTTGGATAGTTTACATAAAGTCCTTCAGTTTAAATAACATAATAAAATATAATACTTGTTCTTAATTTATAAATTATACTGGTATTTTATGTTGTACTGATAAGTACTTATATATATAATTAAACTTTATAGGAAAAATGTTCTACATGTAGATTACATTATAATTGAAAATTACAATAAATAAATACCATCCTTCAAGACAATTATTATAACTGAAAAAATATATATGCTGTAGCAGAAAAATATGATATGTTTGTAAGAGCTTCTTCACAACAATTTCTAAAATATATAAACTTTTATATGAACCAAAATTAATTTAAATAAAAAAAAATAGATAAATTATGAAGAAACCATTTTTAATTTATGAAAAATTTAGTTTCAATTTTATTTTTCCTAAAATTCCATAAAAATATTTTATCCACACATACATATACCTATTATATCTATTATATATTATATATGATATGGTAATTATATTAACTTTAATAACAACCATTTTGGAAATAAAAAATATTTTTTAATTAGTTAACAATATAAACTATTTTACAACCAATGGTGTATATATATTACACTGTATTATAATTTAGTAAATATATTTTTAGTCTTTTTAAAAAATTTCTAATGTAATTTTAATCCTCCAAAATTCCATCTTATTTTTAAACCATTATATATAAGAATTATTATTTTTAGACATTAATTATAGGACTTTAACCCAATAATTAAGAAATTAGGCAAAGTGATTAATAGGTTGAATTTTTTTGGCACTACCCAAGTTAAAAAAAAATAAAAAATAAAACTTGAGAAACAAAAGTAGAAAAAAAGTGTAAAACTATTTGAAAAGTTTACTGGGCCAAAATAAAATACTATTTTTTATATATACATATATATTATTGACTGTGGGGAACAGAGATAGAAGAGAGAAAAGTCGGAAGAATCTGCAACAAATAGTCATGGCTGCGCTTGGGGACCAATCAGATGCTCCTCCTGCTTCTCACCAGCAAGCCATGGCTGCCTCCAACAAACCCATTTCTAACATCGTCATCATCGTTGGTACCTGCGATGTTATGTTATGTTCTATTTTCTATTCTATTGGATCGTCCTAGTTGTAATGTTATGGTTAATGTTTGTTGTATGGAATGAATAACAGCTATGCAGACGGAGGCACTTCCCATCGTCAACAGGTTCCAGCTCACTGAGGATCCTAAAGCTCCGTCTGTATCTCTCTTTCTCTCTTTTATTTTCTTAGGTTTTAACATTACTTACTCTAATTTGTTAATAACCTTTTTTTTTATTGTGGCTAACCTTGCTTGAAATGAAATATTGTATCATGTTATGTGCTCACAAATTATTTTTTAGTTTTGTGCAGCATCTTAGAATTGCTTGGACTATTTTTTGTTATTTTTTTAAAATTAATTATTGATTTATTACTGAGGGGGTTGAAGTGAAGTGGACCTTTACTTTTCCACGTTTTTACATTGATTGAAGTGTCTGTCTCTGCACAATGGTGCAGGTTTCCACAAGGAGTTCCTTGGGTCCGTTATCATGGGAAATACAAAGATCTCAATATAAGCTTGATTTGGCCCGGAAAAGATCCTGTTTTAGGTAAGGATGTTGGTTCTTTTCAATTTGATTGTTTGGAAGAAATGTGATTAGATGGGAATAATGAATGGGTTGCTATGATGCTTATCCCAATCCAAACTTCTAGTAGCAAATATAAAAACAGGATTTCTACCCACTTTTATGAAGCCTGGACTTTGTTTCCTGATTGTGTTACATGGGCATAGTTTGAATGTCTGTCGGTGTAACTACAACATGCCCCCATTTCTTGTCTTCAAGGAACATAAAGAAAAGGGCAATTTTGTTTTGACTGTTAGTTTTCATTTGACGAGTTCTGATCTATTTCTTTCAGGGGTTGATAGTGTAGGCACAATATCATCTGCCCTTGTGACATATGCTTCTATTCAAGCATTACACCCAGACTTGATCATCAATGCAGGAACTGCTGGTGGCTTCAAAGTAAGCACTGTCTTCCCCCAAGCAGTAGCCTTAGGATTGCTGATTTTCTAGTTTTATACCCCAAAAATGTCTGTATCTTGTGTTATTTGTTGATTTCTTCCTAGTTTAGCTAGCTTTGATCCTCCTTCCTGTGAAATTGTAGTCATATTCATTTTGAATATATGAATTAATTATCTGTTGCAATGTTTTCCCTTTTTTATACCTTGGTGGCGTAGTTGATATAACTGTTTTTTTGTTACAGGAAATCGTTGTAAGTGTATATGTTTTTTTGTCTTCAAAAAATATTGATTGCGTTTTATAATTTTATATGTAAATTGTTTTGTAATCAAGAAATGGATTGAACTAAAATGTATGACTATTTTAAGTGGATTGACTGACCATATGATTGTAATAGGAACTCTTTTTAGTATTAAAATCTTATAATGATCATGTATGTAGTTAAAAATATTATGGAGCAGTCACATATAAATGGATTTGTATATGCATGAACATATTTATCTAAGTAGTGTTCATTACTGGATGCTTTCAGGCCAAAGGAGCTAGTATTGGTGATGTGTTCATTGTATCAGATTGTGCTTTTCACGACAGAAGAATACCCATACCCGTAAGTTTTTTGTTATTTCTCTTGGTCGCTCTTCTCTACCAGAAGTATGTTTGACAATGTCAAGTTCATATTTAAGATTGAAATGAATATAATATCTATTGTTTGTTGTGGTGGTGGAGGCGTTTTTTCTGTGTATGTACTGGAGGAAAAATGGGGAAAGAGGATAAGAAAAGTATCATTTATGTAGTTTGGACTTATTTTTCTATCTACTTAGGATTTTTTTTTTGTTTTTCATTTTACATGTGCTCTTCTTTAATTCCAATAATGTTCTATCTACCATAAAATTATAGCAATTTCAGCATTCCATAAATCATCTTGCTCTAGTTCTCATTTAACCATAAAAGAAAAATTAGAGAAAGAGTACGGTGTTGACCTATCAATATCATTAATTTTGATGTATTAACCTAGCGGGTTAAATGCTATGTTTTCTTTTATAATTTTCAATTGGTCCAGTTAAGAATCTTGCATAGAAATTATTTGCAGAGTTACCTAACACATTTTATATTTTTCATTGATACTTTGTTTCGTGCTTGCAATGTAGTGCGGTAGAAATTTAGACATCAACATCAATAATATGTGCGAGATGTCTTTTGCAGGTTTTTGATCTGTATGGTGTTGGTTTACGTAAAGCCTTTGAAACACCCAACCTTGTAAAGGAGCTTAATCTAAAGGTGAGAGTTATTTGCTAATATTTATTTGCTCCTGAAAACAAAACACTTTATTTAAAATTCACATTGCCAACAAATACCTTGATATCACAAAATGTTGTCATCCAAAATTCTGAGTTAGGTTCCATTTGTTAACCAGATTACCTGGATTAAAGAACTGCCCGCTCATTTTGTGAAGTTTGTACCTTTGAGCACACAAACTAACTTGTTTTTTTGGGACTGTCTTGGCTTGATGCTTTGACTAGAAGCTCATTTGAGATTAGTCACTCACTCCTGCTGACACCTTGGATGCGTACAATGTATGTTTAGCCTAGTTTATGAATTGGCATGCCTTGTAGGATAGACATTTCTGCTGATAAAATGGAGATTTACATGTGTAACTTATTTTTTCTATCAGACAATGTCAAGCTATAAATAATAAATCATAGATTAATGGAAAAAACATGAATTCTTTTTTATGACAATCTAAGAAATGTTAAGTTTCCAGGTTGTTGGCCTTTACTTTTGTCTGGTCACTAATGTATTTATCTCCGTTATTGCTTATTACTTTTATGTGTTCTTTAGGGGCCAGGCAATAAAATCTTAGCGTAGTTTCGACCCATACCCTATAGAGTAAACTGAATGGAATAGTTTTGTCTTACATCTTGGGGTATGAGGAGGTTACAAATGTATTGCCGGTTTGCATTGAAAATCTTGCAAATGAATAAATAGCTTTAACTTCGGTCATAATAATAATAGTTCACTTTCACACGAGATAAACATCATGCACAGAAGCGAGGTGATATTCCATTTTACAGTTCAAACAGATGAAAAATGTACTTTGATTTGCTTCATTATGTCATTGTTGCCATTTCTTTTGTTTAGATTAATTGCGCAAAACTTGAACCCAATTAATATCTCTGCATATTTCAGGTGGCTAAATTGTCAACTGGTGACTCTTTAGATATGTCACAGCAGGATGAATCATCCATCATTGCAAATGATGCCACAGTTAAAGATATGGAGGTAACCTGATATATTGCGTTATACTCTAGAATGTTGGATTTTCTGTTCTTCTATCCGGAATGGCATGAATCTACGTTTTCACAAATCACACCTAGTTACATAAAATAAGCCCCCGTTTAAATTGAATAGAACTGAATAATAACTAATAGCAGTTCTAATTTTCCCTTTGTTGAATATTGGCTTTAACTCCCCGTTTCAACTTTTTCTCCAGGGAGCAGCTGTTGCTTATGTTGCTGAGCTTCTGAAAGTTCCCGCAATATTTGTAAAAGCTGTGACTGATATCATTGATGGTGACAAACCAACTGCAGAAGAATTCCTGCAAAATTTAGCAGCTGTAACTGCTGCACTTGACCTGGCAGTTGAACAAGTTATCAATTTTATTAATGGAAAGCGCATATCTGAACTTTGACAACCCAATTTCAGATCGAGTTTTGTTATAAACAATGTTTCACGGTGGGCTCCAATTGTACACTACCATCATTGATTGGGAATTTGAGATTTAAGAAAAGACTACAAACTTATAAACTGAAGATATTGCTGCCCCACCTCTCATCTCTCTTTTGTACCTGTTCTGGCCTTGCAGGCTGTGTAAGTTGTCTGGCGAAGATTGTGGCAATCATTGTAAACATGTACGATGATATATACTTTTAAGTGAACCCCTTAAAGGAACATGCTTGATTATTGTCTCAAATTTTCCATGATGATGGAATGATTGAGTAACTTGATTTTAGTAATGAAGTGTCCTAATTCACGGTTGCCGTCATGTGTTTGGATATAAATTTGCCATTATTGCCTGTCAGTATTCGTTGTTCAGGCGTGAGGCAATCCAAATAGCCTTTTTTCTTATACAAACAAAAGCTAATGAAATTCAGACAGGAAACAAGGACATTGTGTTAATATTAAGCTCAAGCACAAGCCTCCACAGTCATGTGCGCAGCACAAAACGTGCCATTTCTTTCTGCACCCTACGGAGTGTTGAAATGACCAGTTTACCCTTAGTGAAATATATATTTTAAACCTACATTCTTTCTTAGCAATCGAGTGCCTCCATTGTCACTCCTTCAATTCTTGTTTCAGACCCACTGGAATCCTGTCATAGTCAAGAATCGCCTTGGTCACCAATTGTCTCGTGTTAGTGTTGAAGAGGCTATTGTGTATTTTATTTTAGATTGGTTATTGTGTATTTTTACAAAAGAATATATTCATTATCGATTGTGTAATTCAGAATATAATTTTAAGTCCGAAAATACATTATAGATTACACAATTCAAATTATATTATGTTATTCAAAATTACATTTTGAATCGTGTAATCCAGAACACAATTTTACATGTGAAAATTCATTCTGGATTGTATACTGAGACATTTCCATTTCTTTTTAGGGCATCCAAAACCCTTTATATAATGAGATTATAAAATCATTTTGGCTATTGAGATAAAGTGGTTTAATTCCTTTTATTCCATTATTAGTTTAGAATTTTTTTCATGATAAATATCAACTCTTTTGATACAAATCATTTAGTTCCTTTATAGGAAATTTAGACGATAAATGGACTTTAAAGATATATCAAATTTAAATGATATAATGACTAATAAGTAAACTTCCACATAATAAAATTACGTATTAAACTTGTGTTTAATAAATGACTTTGATTTTCTTGTATTGATTTTATATATATATATATATATATATATATATATATATATATATATATATGATTCTCCATCATAATTTCGTACAATATTATTTGTCTCTTGTGTCTCTATAATTTAGTAAACTAGTCCGAAATTATTATATATTAAAAGAAATAAGAAATAGTCCTTAAAAAATCATGCTCTACGTAATGCATAAGACAGCTGAGAAAATCACTTTAGTGTTTTTTTCCTACTAAAATTGCAATTGTTCAACTTAATGAAAATACATATGAGATTATCTTTGTAGTAAATGAGTTTTTTTTTATATAGAAGTTTTTTATATAGGTAGGTCCAATCAGGATTGCCTGGCCATAATTTTCAAGTTAAAAAGAGAGTTTGAGTTCTACAATTAAAATTAAATAGTGCAGTTAAATTTTATACGACAATAAAAAATCACCTAAAAGAATATCGAGAATCCAAATTAAGTTATTGCTTAAAAATGTTTTTATATATTAAATTTGAGTTTTCAATTCATGCTTTTTCATCAAATTAACATTGTTGCTATTTTTTCTTCTCTTATTATGTTCTTCCCTTCGCACTTCCCTCCATATTTTGATTGATTTTTGTTGTCATTAAAATAATTATCATCAATTAAATAAAAGTTTACAGAGATTATAATTTAATTCTTTTGCATTCTTTTAGAAACAATCTGGATAACCGAATAGCTAATTGTTGAGTTCCAGGACCATGTTGATACGATGCATAAAACTCTCAAATGTTAATTTCGGTCACGGAATACTGAAACCTTAAAATATACTATTATCTAAATGTTATGGAAAAAATAATCCCTTCAAAGTTCAAAGAACTTTATGAGTACTCCCCCCACCCTCATCTGCTCAAGTCAAGCAGTTAACAAAGCAGAAATGTTCTATCAACAACTGAATTTCAAGACCTAAGCAAATAGACACATTATGTGTATTATAGCATTTCCAACTACAAATAATGTCCCTTCAGCATAAATACCTACTTTTCCATTAATCTCTAACTTTACAATGAACCAGGTTCTTCCAAGGAGCCAAACTCTTCCAAACTACAAATATTGCTTGATTAAGTTCATGTAAATGCAAGTATGCAGTGAAGTGAATCGTGAATCACACAACTCCAGAAGGTAGGCGGAGAACAAGCTGTCCCCCGAAAACACTGCAATAAAGTATGTATCATAAGGAAGAGAATCACGCTGAAAAGGGTCAAAATAGGAAAGAGACCTATATGATGCACTCAACCAACCTTTGGACATAATAGTAACAGAAATCTGCTAAGATAAACGTCTGGACAACTTCTGAAATAAGCACCATTGACGGCCATAATCCATACCCCAAGGCAACCAACAAATGTCCACGACTATCCAACACCTGTTACAAGAAATGGTAACTTGGTAAGAGACCAGCAATTTGCAAATCCAATAAGCTGCCACTAAATTACTGTGCTAAGAACAGCAAATTAATAAACCGCTGGCCAAGAAAATGGATTTAATTATAGAACATACAAACAACCAAAAGAAATCAGATACAGAAAAAATACAAGGTTCTATAAAACTTAATACTTTTAGAAGAAAGCTGGTTATTATGCCATTGGAAATGAAACCAAACTTAAAATTACAAATTATAATTATATTCACATTTCACTCCGCGATCAACCAGGTTGCCTATCCAGAAAATGTCCATCTAAGTGATAATAGGACAAGCCAGCAAACAAGTGACAACTGAATTTGAAAATGGCTCATAGAGCTGACTAATGCATTCACAATTTTGGATGAACTAAATATCATACCTGAAGAACCCAATGAGCACAGCTCAAGAATCTTGCCACACCCAGGGCAAATACATAATGTGCAGTGAATGGCTCAACAATCTGAAAGCAGAAAATGAAATGAAGAAGGAAATAGTAGAATTATATAACGTAATAACATGTATGATGCATATTATTACATACTTTGGTGTTCTGCATGACTCGCAGTTGGGGCAGTACCGACACAGCTTCAAGATATACACAGAATGCCCAGAAAATCCTGTTCAATAAATGATGTGAAGTTGATGGATGAATAAACAAGGCTAACACAGCACAGGGTACCGCCTGCATTCAATTTCAAAAATAGAACAGGTAAATGCACAAGTATAGGACCTTTTAAGTTGAGTAAAACAAAACAATATAGAAGAAGCTTATGATTTTGAAGTGAAAGGGGTAGTGGGGGAGATTACCACATAGTATATAGCAAAATTGTCTTTCTCCTGCATGTAACTGGATCTCAATTTAAAACGAATCATGTATATAACCCACACTGTTGTTGCAAAAGTTGCTAAATCAAGCAGGGTGTGAATATCATATTCCATGACAAAACTGCAGTAGAGCCTAACAGCTAAAAACATAGCTGTCAATTCCTGGGATTTGAGTGATAATCCTGCACCTCGCAAAGAAAATACCAAAATAAAACAAAATGGCATTTCTTCGTTTCATGCAACAACACAAGCAAATAAAATCATCCAAACAATGCCATTAATAATCCAATGGGAACGTTCTGAACCAAACAATAACTTGATGCCATAGGTAGGTCACGTTAAGTTAAATATTAATGCATAGCGCAGAGCAATTCCAAATTTCGATAAGGAAATTGCAGACATATTAAATAAAAATATGAAATTGGGATTTAATAATTTTATTAGGAACAGAAAAGAAGGGAAATTAAAGAAAGTGGAAAGAAGGGATAAGTGACCGGCACAAGTTTTTTCTTTGATGAGCTTGTAGATGAGAACAGAGATTCCAAGAGAATGAACAGCCTCGGCGGCGACGAAAAGGTTGTCGTGGTCGTGAACGATGATGCGGAGAAGAACGAGAGCCGCCATGCTGGACACGACGGCGATAAATGCCTTCGCCTTTGGTGGTTGCCGCCGCAACCATGTGATGATTGCGTGGATCGATTTTTTCCCACCCCTCATGATCCCTTCTTTCTCTTTCGCTTTCGCTTTCTCTTTCCTCCGATTTAATTAATTTGTTCAATTATTTATCATTTGATTCGAATTGCGTTCGTTCCTATTTGAGATGGTTGCAAGCGTTTCCTTCCCCAAATTCTGAATTAGGGCACAATTCAATCAACTCCAACGTCAACGTCGACTTTGAGTCGCTGCAATTCCCCACCCAAACAGCCAGCGGCAAAACCCGTTTTACGCACTTCACACGATCACAAATATAACACTGTTACTATTATTTATCTTAATTATTTTAGAATTTTACATTTTTAATTCCAAGTTCGTAGTACGTTCGTAATGAGTACTACCACAGGTTCGTTAAAATACAAAAGTGAAAATAAGCCATGATGATAATTTTTTAAGTATTATCTTTTGTTTAATATATACTACAATATTTTCCTAAAATACACTACGCATATATAATATCAAATTTGCATGTTTCCAAATTATAAAGTTTCTTGTTTCTGATTGAACAAAAAAATAGTTTCTTGTTGCAGTGTTTGATTTTATTTGAATTTTATTAAAAATTCATAATCAAATACGAAAATCAAATAGAATTAGGTTAGTTAGATTTTATTTAATTTAAAATTTAAATTACAATTCATGTTAAATTGATTTTTATTGGAGGACATCTCTCTTTTCTTTATCTTCTTTTTCTGCTCAATGGATCCAAATATAATAGTAATTCATTCTTCATTTTATTTTCTATAACTACTATCCATACATAGCTTAAGTAGTAAAACAAATTTATGACTATTGTTTTGAGTTGTTGGAATTTTGGAAAATATTATTTACGTGCCTTAAAATTGTATGTTGTTTTTTTTTTTTAATGTAGTGAATTATAATTGAATTGGGTAACAATTTTACGTGAAATTAATTAAATATAGTTCAATTCAACTACATAATGAATATGTAATAAAACATTAATTATCTACTAATTTTGTCATACTAAAGATAATTGTATATTATATAGAGGCTGTTTTAGGAATATTATGAGCATATATTTTATACATCAAATATAACGACAAGTAATATGTTCCAACGAGCAATTGCATTACTTTTTTTTCTTCTTAAAATCTTATTCAGTCAGTAGTAAAACAAATTTATGGTTACCGGTAGTATTTTTTAAATTATTTGTACTGCTATCGTGTAACAAATATTTGATTTTCTAAGTTAATGAAGTGAAAATATTCTTTAACTACTCAACTAAATCATCCAATCTCAATTATGGTTAGGTTAGGTTATTAAGAAAGGTAAATTTAATTAGTTTGAATTCAAAAATCAATTAAAATTAAACTCAACTGAATCACTTACATCTATATAAAGTTTAATAAAAAAATGTTGATAACAATACGTAAATTCTAGTAAATGCTAAAATTCTAATCTTATTTGAGAAAATAAATTTCCTATACTCTGGATTGGGATCTGGTATGGAGAAGGAGAGTGTACTGATGTATAATTGTAACCTTTGTGCGTGTAACAAACTGGCGTTAAGGTTTCCACAGAAGGAAGAGTTGAACACAAGAAACGCAACATAGAAAGCATCGAAGTTGATGAGTTGCTCCTGTGTTTTTGAAGCGTAGGTTGAAAAGAAGAGAAGTGAGTCAGAAAGTCCATGAGTTTGATCTCTTGAGTAAAGGCTTGAGTTGTCGATCTTCTTCGAGAGCCACAAGACCCAGATGGGAAGGATCATCGAGCATCAACCTAGCGGACAAGTAGCCAGCAATGGACCAGGTCTGGAACTTACGAGCCTGCTTCCCAACGTATCGCCCCAACGTTCCATCGTAATACTCGGGCCAGTTGTCCTTCAGCAATTTACTCTCAGCTATTTGAAGGGCACGTCTTGCAATTTGAGGTCTCCCAGTCTTTATGGACGCAGCCACCAGAAGCCACACCAGAACTATAACCACCACAATAAATGAGCGTGTTTGCTTTTATACCATTACTAATTAGGGTTGAAATCCAGAATGGTAGCATATAAAACAATGAATATATACCTGGCCAGGATCCCCCGTTATGGTAACTCCATCTAGTGTTTTTCGGGTCACACCCTGTTATGATCATCCATTCATGGTTTTCTAGAGCTGGATAACACACTTTGACAGGCATCTCCCCAATCAGTTCCTCCCAGCGTGATTCTATGAGATCCATGATTGCAGTTGACTGCTCAGGAGTTGCCATGCACGACAAAATTGCAACGCAGTTGCCCAGGCAAAACCACCGGAAATCCATCCTAGCTGGGCTAACATTCCCAACAAAGTATCCACCATGCTGTGGCATGAAATCAAACACCCAATCTGGCAAAGATTCAGGAATAACATTGAACTTGTTCACTGCAGTATGTGAGTACTCTTCTGTTTTGTAGCGGTACACATCATTGAGTTGCTTCAAATCCAACCAAAAGTGGCTCCTCATATGATAACTTAAGGCATGCAGCCTTTTTAAAATTCGCTCCATGAACTCTTTCCCTTCAGCGTCTGGCTTAAGCAATTGCAAGGCACATCTTAGAGCCATGAAGAACAATGCTTGAATTTCTATTGGATACCCATAAACACCCTGAAATCATGTACAGATTTTATAGAAATGGATAAATGTTTAGTTTCGAAGACAGCAGACAAGCCAAAAATGAGGGTAGCATAAACTTCAGAATACTCACCATTCTTCGATCAATCATGCAGCATCCATCAGCACATAGTAAAGTTGGAAAAGTGTCAAACCCCTCTGACAGACATAGAGTCAGGATCAAGCGCATACCCTTTTGACATTCAGGTTGTTCAGCCAGTGAAGAGTCTCCCGTAGACTTTGTGTATGCACGAAGTAGTATGATCCACCAAAATCCAGAATCAACAGGAGCAACCCTGCCTATTGCACTTTCACCAAAATCTGCTATAAGGGTTTCGTGGTTTCTGACAGGATCATGGTATACTTTAAAACTAGCAGGCATCACCCCTTCTGCTAGATGGAATCTGTCAATCTTTTTCTCCCACGATTGAAGGCGAAGGGTCTTTAGAATAAAATTTTTAACAATGTCCGGTTCCCCATGCATCAGAAAAGCCAAAGCACTTGGGACAAAGTCTCTTACAAACACCTATGCACAAGTACAGTAACACCTTAGATTAGAGCAAACGGGAAACATTACAATGGCGAGACAAGCAAAGAGAAATGTATAATGATCAAAGCCACCGGCTGATCAGCATGAAAAGAAAGTAAAAACTAAAATGACGAAAAAGACTAAAAAGATTAAGCTGCAGTATAAAAAGAAAACATGGCCTACAAGTGAAACCAAAATTTAAGTACGTGATGAAATTGTGCCTATTTTTCTCCCCCATCCCCCAGAAACAGAGAAAAAGAAGACAACATAGAAAAAACAGAAACATCAAGGATATGACAAGGTGATGCTACCTGGTCATAATTAAGATTCTCTTCGGAAAAATCCAAAGCAGCAATTGTACCAACTGGCTGGCCACGGAAATATACCAAGGAACGCCTCAGAGCTTCCCAAGCTTCTGATGTTAATGAATTTGCATCCCATGTCGCTGATCTTGGACTATTGAAGCCAGACTTTGACAGAGGAGAATTTAAATGCTCAAGATGTTCTGCCAAGCGAGATGTGATATCAGCTTTTGAGACCACATGACGTGGAGAAAAGCCTACGGATAGTTCATTCATTGATCTTTCATCACATGATCTCTGTTTATCTATATTCGTTGCCCTTGGCTTATCTAATGGTTTTGAGAAATTAAATTCCTCCTTTTCTGCCACGCTAGCTCGTGCCTCTGGACTCTTTAAAATTCCTTTGGGAGGCAATTCTATCGGAAAGGAAGACATCTTCCAAAATCTTAGCACTTGCAATAGTCTCAAAATTCTGTTCAATGAAGTATGTTGACGTAAAATTAACAAAAAAGTAAACAAAACCCTCTAACTGCTAAATTCCTTGTTTCTCACAATTCATAAGCCAAAGGCATGTAATTCCAAACTTATGCACCATTCATTTAATTCGAAATTCAAAATGATTTGAGTTCAGACATACAGGTTCCCAAAAATTATACTACATGAAGATTATAAACACCAATCAACGAGTGATTAACTTAGAAAATACCATCACACTATTCAATTCAAGCAGTTTGTCGTTACAAAAAAAAAGTAAAAAAACAATAGTGGTTTTAACTTCTAACTGAATGTTCCAAACTTTCCAATTCCAGATCGCTCTATCAGAGGCACAAATTATTTCCCACTATTGTTTTTCAATAGAAAGGGTCACTTCTTAAATAACTAGCAGGATCAAAATTCTCCCAGATACTAAGTGAAAAGTCTCATGTACGATTTGATAATCGGAAAATGAAAACCACAATGAGCAAACAACACAAGCCAACCACACAAAAAGAAGGAAAAACATTTAAAAGAAAGGAGGTAACTGGTGATGAAAGTCAATAAATACATATATAATTTGGTAACAAAACATGGATATGCATAAGAAACAGCATTGTAAAATCTACATGGTTGTAGAATGTGATCAGAAACAAGCTAGCACGTTGCATCAAACCAATTAAGGATCAGAAAGCTTTCAAGATTTACGTCTACGCATCACGTTCATCCCTAAATAGATTCATTCATGCAAACTCAAAAATGTGTAGGATGCATGGCAAAGAAGGATGATAATGGCTGAATGGGTCAAATCAGATAATTATTTAAAATTGCAAATAATTAAAGAAGAGAAAAACTAACCCCCAGAAGTTTGGAGATATATTATTTGTTTTTTTTTTTTTCTCTGGGTTTACAGTGTAAAGTTGTAGAGAAAGAAGAGAAGAAGTTGAAGCACGTGAAACAAAAAGGTCCTTTCTTTCTTTCTTTCCCTACGTGTTTGTGATTGTGATTTATGAAGGAAAGGAGGAGCGAATGGGTGTGTTTGTGCATCGATGTGTGATATGAAACGGTGCATTTGGGTTTCCACGGAGGGGCTGATATTGTGGTGCTACGTCGGATCTGAGTGTTCTTCATTTTCTCTCACCATCATTCTCACTCACACACAAAGTCACATTTAACCTTCAATATTCACATCGTCTTCTATTTTTCATTTTATAGGATTAATCATAGTTCAGTATTTCTTTGCTTCACATATTTTATTAATTTTGTATTCTTTATTTTTCTCATCTCATTATATTATTTATTATATCTGTATCTCTTTTTCACTGTATTTTATTAACACAAAGTAGTAGCCACACATGTTTCTTGACAAAATGTTCTACAGTTTCAATCCTAGTTATATTTATTAGTCGTTTTCTAATACCTTCTGTAAAATAAATAATTTATCAAAAATACAAATTTATTTGGATCTTATTCCTTAGAAAATATTATAGTTTAATAAATTTATTCCAAATCAATACTTTTCAATAAAAAATATATATTTGAAAAAAAATTTCTAAGAAGTAGTTTTGTTTGATACTGTTTGATGATAATAAGTGTTTTTAAGAAAGAAAAATGTAGAAATTTTCAACACAATTATTATTTGCACAAAAAAAAACTATTTAAAAATTTTAAACAATTTAGGAAAGTAAAATAATTCAACAAGGCTTTTCATTGACAAGACTCGTGAAAAAAAATATTAAATAACAATTTTTATTTCTTAAAATAATATAAATTTCTTTTATTATAGAGCTCTGAATAAAAAGATTTACATTGGATAAAATAATAAAATTGAGTAATATATAATTGAAAACTAATGTGTGTGTGTATATATATATATAAGCTTCTTAATACTGGAATGTATATGCAGATATATAATAACAAAATTTTGGAATAAAATAAAATAATTATTTTTATTATAATTACGAAAGTTAGTAGTAAATTATTAAAAACGTAACTAAAAAACAATTTTGTGATGTTTATCATTAGATTATTAGATTAAAAGCTAGGACATAATTATTTTTATTCAATAGTAATAGTTCAACTAATATTATTTGATTATGATTTAATCACTTAACATTAGTCAGATATTAATATTATTATTATTATTATTATATTTTTATGTTATGATTTTATATCTTTGTATAAGTTTTTGTGAAATATTATAAAAAATATTTTTAAACTTTGTGGAAGTTGGTTGATAAACTTTCTAATCATATATATCTTTCAAAGGCTTTAGAAAAAAGAAAAAGTACTCTATTCAACATCTAGAACTTACATGCTATTTCAAAATTATGTAGAAGGTATTCATGAGTTAAAAATCAATTTTAAAAACTTTCTAAATGTTTTCTCGAGACTTATTAATTAATTTATCACCATCCAAATTATATAAAAATAAAATACAAAAATTCTAAGGTTAGTAGAACTTCATAATATAAATTTAATTATAAAAGTCAAAATGTAAAATTTTATTTTGACTCTTATAATTAAAGTAAAAATAAATTATACATAACCAAATTAACTATTTAGAAGTAATATAATATTTTATTCCTAATTTATTTCCTTTGAATTTACAACTTTAAAAGTGTCAACAATTATATTTTAGATAGTCAACGCCGTGTTTGTACATTATTATGATATTCATAAATTTAATATTTGCTCCATTTTTCTTTAAATCATGCTTTGAACTCAGAACAATAAAAAAATGTAATCACCAAAGTAGATCAAAGAATCACGTTCCAGGGACATAAAATTCACGGACTTATTCACTTCCCAAAATATTTATGAAGCCAAAAGATTACTAATAACAGTCATTGAAAAATGACGAGGTTAAATAGTAATTCAATAGTTATTAAATGTAAAAAAAAAAAAATTGAGTAGAATTTCAATGTACTGCAAAAATATTCAAATTCAGTTATAAAAAAATAAAAGATGCAATTAATAAAAAGTATAAATAAATACTGAAAACTCATATTATTTATAATAATAAAAAAATTACTAAAAAGAATATTTGTTTGGGAGAGAAAAGTTGCCTTTGTGTCCAACTTTTAAGTATTAGTAAAAAGAGAACTCATACACATGAAGGATCATACAGTTTTCGTTGACCTCGACCAAACAAAAGATCTTTGTGTCTTTCAGGTAAGACACGAGTCCTAAGCTGTTGAATACTTCTCCAAAAAGACCGATAAAATTTTAACTTTCTTGTGATATTTAGTACCTTGTAGTGCAATTCACATGCTGGACTGCCAGAATCTTTAGGAAGAAGGGGCGTAGGAGGATTTGAAAGGGATGAAACTTCAAACTTACCTTTCCCTATTTCAAGCCATTTGATCCATTTACGCCTTTTGTGGCACACATCACAAAACTGTTTATTTTGGGTGCTAACATTGAACCAGTATATAAACTTTTTCAAAATGCTGTGCATAACACATAATAAAAAACAATTTAGGCTTGTTATACACAAATGAGAAGATGAATGACTAAGACAAAATCATGGATCTTTGGTATCTTGTTTAGGAATTACATATACTTACCTCATCATGGTATAAAGAGAATGTTGAATATATACTTAGAAAATAGTGTAGGTAAGACATGCTATTATTTTCCCTTTTTCTTGCATGACATCATTTTATATCTTTCCATGCTTATCAGGGTCGCACATGATCTTCGTTTTCACTTTTTTGCAATTATTTTTTATAAAGTATATAATATGTATTATTCATGTCTGCGTTTGTTATTATAATAAAAAAAATTAAGTACGACTGAATGTAGTTTGTCATGTAATTAAACAAAATTAATAAATATTGGATACTTTGATTTTGATTGGGTATCACCCATTAACGGCAAAAGAAAAATAGTTTACCCTTATCTTTTTAATGCTCCCATTAGAACTGTTGGTTCGAAAAGGGTTTGGGTTTATAGGAAAAAACTCTTGCAGACAACTTCATTACCTCATAAAGAGGATGATAACAAGGATCACATTACAAGAATACTTTATAGTGCGGTTTAAAGCCAAATTCAAAATTGGATTCCTTTTCATAATAAAATGGTTTGTCCCCATAACAAGTCCAATTTCCAAAAGTTACTTGAAATCACAATCTTAAACACATGGCACACAAGCCATGAAGTTGACCCCACATGATGGTGCCTGTTTTAACCATTATTGCTGAATGTGATGGCTTACTAGAAAAAGTTGTGAGAGCAACAATTATCCAACCATCTAAAGTTGTGAGGTGGATATTAGTCTTGGATGTGATGAGTGGTAGTTCTATAAAAATCCATAGGGGCAAAGGCTTTTCCTTGCTATTATATGCTTGATTCACTTAAGAATCTCCAAAATCCCTTCCAGATTTCTGAGGATGGGTTACTATTGCTATAAACGCAAGACTTATAGCAGTCATACATCAGATGTTATTGTGATGTTGGCCGTGGCCTTGATGCTCCTGTGCATACCCTGGCTCTTCACGCGTGAACAAGTGGTAGTAGTTGAAGAGAAGAAGACGAATTGGTCAGCTTTGGTCACGCCAATTCTGGTACTACTGATCCTGCTTTTGCTGTCTCTGATTGGAACTCCAAGGAGGGTTTATGCAAAGCCAACGTGCTATCGGTGTAAGCATGGCTGTTACTGTTACTGGTAGTGTCATTCCAACACCTGCTGGATCCATGATTGGTATTGTGTTCAGTGCTCTATGATTATCCCATATATATAACCCACTAGGTAAATATTGTGTTTGGAATACTATGATATGATCATATAAATTATGGTCGGTGGCCATTATGTTATACTTTTAAGTTTTATATATATATATTACTTTTTGTGAATAAGGTTGAACTTTGGTGATTGCTTTTATTGTCTTGGAAGAGCCCCTTCCAAAAGGTTAATGAAGAGGAATTGGAGTAGTGTGACGCTTCTAGTTGTTTAATACTTTAGTTATAGTTGAAATCGTACGAACATAAAATTGTGGCATTGGGATCAACGCTATGGGGGTGTTGCAGTGTTAGAAAAAGTTTGATTATAAGTAATTTGTTGAGATTATTCCAATTGTTTAAACGGGGAAGAGAAAGAAGAGGAGAGGAGAAGAATGGTTTTATGAGTTGTAATGGGTGAGCTGAACTTGAGTTGTTACCTAATTTTGGCCCCACAGCAGCTCAATCATTTTGTTTTGTATCGGTCTGAAGCGTTAGCTTTTAAGTGGATTACAGGAATTCGCATTAGTTAGATGCAAACACTAGTTCCCAAGATGCAATTGGAATTAATAAGCTTTTACTTTAGTAGCTTCTGTATACCACATTCACTTTACTAATAACATATCTTTCTTTTCTCTCCATCTTTTTCCAATTGCATTCCTTTACTCACAATAATGGTTAAGATTCTAACGCCTCCTATTAAGTTATATATATATATATATATATCAATTTTAAATAGCCAAAAATTTCATAAAAAAAATACACAAAGACAAATCTAAAAATAAATAGATATCATAAAAATAAAGTCTAAATTTGTCTATAACTATCTCTTCCGCCTTTATTATCATACTAGTGCATGAAGTACAGTTGTAGCACTAATAGCATAAATCTATATATGAGAAACAAGAAAGATAGACTATTAATAATTGTGATTAAAATACAATGATATGTAAATTAATCGTGATTTAAATAAATTAAACTAATTAAATTGACTCTATACGAGTTATTTGAAAGTATTATTGGATATAAGATAGCAAGGTATTTCGAAAAACTTGTATTAAATATATTTCACAAAATATAATAATTTAATCAATTTTAAACATTTTTTTATCTATATGTAAATCTTAACATCATGACTTATTTTAAGTAAATTATTACTAATTATACAAATAATTAGTAATATATATATATATATATATATATTTATTTATTTATTTTTTTCAATTCTCATAACATTATTTTAAGTAAATTGTTACTAATGCACTAAACTATTCTTTCGATTGTTTAATTTTACAGAGGAAACTATAAACAAATATTTTAGCTTAAATAAAAAGTAGTTCGAATTTTTACACTATTCTTTTAACAGTTTAATTTTGTAAAATTCAGCTAAACAATGTTTAATGTTTACAAATTGAGCTAAACAAATAATAAAGGTTAGTTTCCTATAAAAAAAATAGTTGAATTTTTTATATTACGGTTAAGTGTAATTAACTATTTTTTAATTTAATTTTTTTAAATTTAACTTTCTTAACAACCAGTATAAAATACGACTTTTAGCTTGGATAAGGATGAAACTCCATTATTCTTTCCCAAATTTCAAGATCAATTTAAGCCACAAAATCCTAAACTTAATAGAGTCGTGTATTGAGAACATGGTCTTTGGAATTCATGAACTAAGTTACGTGCAATATTCAAGAGTTCAACGAAGTATTTCTTCAACTAAAATCAGTATTTCTTCAACTAAAATCTCAAATATATTCAAAGTCGATCATAGAGTGTCTTAGTGAGAATGGCACACGTGATTTCATTCATTAAAACAAACAACATTCTCGCAAAGGAAGACCAATTTAACTTAAACGAATAACCTAATCTGTTTATAGCAGTCCTTATTATATCAACATTTACATGGCCCTATCTATTTTCTTACCTATCCAATTTGCAATTCATCCCAAACCTAAAGAAACAACATAACCAATTTTAGATTAATAAGACTTTAAGCTCAATGTTTGTGAGTAATGAAAAAGAAAGAAAAAGAACAAGAAAATGCATGAATGATATCTATCTTTATTTCTCGTGCCCAAGTAATATTAATTCACTCAAACTAAGTAATATTAAATGCATGAATAGATTTGAATTATTTTGATAAAATTTTAATGCAAATTTTTTTATATCTAACCCTCAGTCTGTTGGTTAAACGAGATTTATTTTTAATAAATTGTATTACTAAATTTAATTCAGTTCAAAATTCAACTTTGATTGTTTTGATTGGTTATTGTTTAATAAACTGAATGTATTGTGGCTATATAATCTATTTAACCGAGAATTTTGTAAAGCATATGATCTGCAAAAATTAAAGTTTGTCTAAAAGTACGGACTATACAACTGAAATTTGTTATAGTACAAATTTATGTAAATACATACTTAAAGGGGCAATTTGTCCGTATACTTAAGTCTATTATGTATGAGAGAAAAATATGGATTAAAAAGAATAATTCATTATGGGATATCAATTATGTTACAACACTCACATAATATTAAATAATTGAAGTTATTTTTTATTTTTTTTATTTAAAAATGAAATAATAATTATCTTTGTATGGATATCAATTTTGTTGTTATTTTTTGTTCCTGTAAATTTACTTTCTTATTTTGTTACTTGTTATTTTATTTTATTTTATAATTTTTTAAAATTATTGAATATATAATATTCGGATATGATTGCTAGAGATGTTGCAGCCGAGATCTGGAATGCTATACTTTGTTGTTACTTGTGTTGTGGGCCCTAACATTCACTATTTAGTAACTTCAGGGTTAAGTAACAGTCTCTATGCAAACCTAACTTGTCAAATACACTAAATTAAGTATATACTTGTAAAAAATAATTTTAAGAAAATAGTTTTCTTCAATCCAAAAACATTTAAGATAGACTAAAATAAACAAGTTTAACATATATAGTTTTATTAATAAAATTTAAATTATATCTTTTACGTATTAAAAAGAAATTTTCCATTTTTTGAAAAATTAGAAAGATCATTAAATTTACAGAGCATAAAATCGTTTCTGGACCTTGTGAATTAAGCCTCTGTTATTTATGTCTATTACCAACAAAATTAAGCATAATTAATATCTTTCATACATACATACATATATATATATATATATATATATATATATATATATATATATATATATATATATATACAAACAAAA
>Ga0209489_102360_pt1 | contig 38547 bp, 9 predicted proteins | sample SiratrowhiteBW_FD_187527 | JGI IMG/M metagenome (GOLD analysis project Ga0209489, IMG submission 187527) | Root nodule microbial communities of legume samples collected from California, USA - Siratro white BW (SPAdes) (version 2) | ecosystem: Host-associated > Plants > Roots > Nodule | place: USA...
TTTTTTTTTTTTTTTTTTTTTACATAAAAAGTATTTAGACTTTGTAAAATTATTTCTTATATAAAGGCCATATGAAATTTTTTTTATAAAGATATTTCAATTATGACTTAATTGATTAGGTTAAGAAATAATTAATTCTTTTATCTTTGTTGTTTTAGAAACACAACTTGAAATAATATAATTGATTATTATTTGTAGTAATTATTAATTAATGTAAACATCTAAAAACTATTTATAAAGGAAAATTACTTATGTTAAGTTATAATTGATTAATTAAGTAAACAAGTGAAAAATCTTTAAAGCCAACTCAGATAACAATTGATTATAATAAAATCTAATCAATTAATAATGCAATCAAGAATTTTGAAAATAGAAGAAATCTGCACCTAATTGATTATTTAATTGATTATTTCAAGAAATAATAGGTTATAAATGAACGTAGAATTTTGAAATAAAATTTGTTTAATACATTATTCCTAATTTATATAATATTTAAATAAGTTTTAGATTCTCATTGTATTTCTTATTGTTGTTAAGTATGGAGTAAAATATTTTTTAAATTGATTATTTAATAATTTATAAAATTTTGGTTTAAGTTTAAAAGATGTACTTATTTATATGTTTCCTTTGTAATATTATGTTTACTCTTTTAATCTAAAATATTTTAAATTTCACTTTTTGATTCTCACTTTTTTTTATTAGATATTGATATACTGTTAAGGCATATAATATCCCAATTTTCAAGATATAGAGAAATCCACTAATTTATAATTAATTAAGTAGAACTCGTCATTACTACTAATTAAGTCCAAGCGTACTAGTTTTCTAAAAAGAAAAAAATTTTCTGTCAAACCATCAGTGGCAAAACTTTTATAAGAAAAATAATGAAAATTTATAAATTTATTAATTTTAGTATTAATTAGTTTAAATTAAACTGAGAAAATTATACACTAAATTTATTGATTAGGGGCCTAATTAAGTCATGAAAATGGGTAAAACTTGGCCTAGAATCTTCCTAAAGGGCAACCTTTCAAAGAAAATTGCAAAATTTTTTACCATTGTTATCCAACCGCCAACCATCTCTTAAGAAACTAATTTATCTCTTCTCTATTCTCTCTATCATCTTATGACTAGTAATTCTTTCTTCTCTTCTTTTATTTTCTGTTCACAACCATGAGGTTGTAAGAATGTGTATGATGTTACTTTAAGATGCTTTTATTGGGAATGTGTGCTGCACCACTCACTCAAAAGTCTCAAACTTTGGTGACGGGTAGTGTTTGTCTTAAATCTTATGGATTGTTGGAAGAATGAATCATGGACTTAATTAAAAAAACTTGAGAACAAAACTCAAACTAAACAAATAGATTGAATTTTTATTTTGCTTGTAAGGTATTTTTGTGTTTTAATATTTTTTTTGTGTGTTTTGAACTTTAAAATTATGTTTTCTTTTGTTATGAAAATATATAATAATTATTTTTTTTAAAAATGAGACACTTATGATATTTTTATGAAAGTAGTTGCATTATTCATGTTTTTCCGCATATACTCTACTAAAAATGTCATAGCTTTTCGAATTTTGTGTTATATATACGGATATATATATATAAGAGTAATGTTATTTTGATACTTGTATGTTGCATGACATTCATTTGACATTGTCGATATGGTAAAAATATTAGTTTTTTAAGTACTCTGAAGTCGAAAAGTGCAAAACCCATTGGCGCATGCTCTGCACTCTCACTCTCTCACTCCCTCGCTCCCTCACTCTCTCTACACTCGTCTTTGCATTCTATCTGCTCTCGTCCCCTGGTCTCCCTACTCTCGTCTTTTTAGTCGTGTTTTCGTCCACCTCAACGGTTCGTCATCGGTGTAAGCTAAAGGTTGTTTTTTTTATATCATCTATGTTGGAAAAGGAAGTAAATGTTGCTCTTTTAAGTGATTTTTGATGGAAAAAGGAAGTGAAGGTTGCTCTTTTAAGTGATTTTCAATGAAAAACGATGTTTTTTTGTCGTTTGACAATTTTGTTCTTGGTTTTTTATGGAATACAAATGTTTTTTTTTTTGTCGTTTGATTTCCGTTTGGATTTTGTGGTGATTGAAATAAAGTTTGGGTTTTTATGTGATTTTTTATGGAAAATGAGGTTTTTTTTATCGTTTAACAGATCTGTTATTGGTTGTTGATGAAATAGAAAAGGTTTTTTTGTTTGTCGTTTGATTTTCGTTGGTGGTTGAAGTAAAGTTTAGTCTTTTATGTGATTTACAATGTTCTTCTTGGTTGTTAGTGGAAAAAGAATGATTTTCTTAAAAGGTTTAGGTTTGTAATGTTTGAATCTGTTTGTTTGTTGTGTGCATGGTGTTGTGTGCTCACTAAGGTCTGCCTTGGGTTAACCACAGGTGTTTCGTTAAACAATAAGTGGTTCTGAGCTTACAAAACAACAGAGGTTACCCATGCACTATCAAGGGGATGCCATAGTACAAGTTTTGGCAACTGATGAATAGATGTGTGTTGAGTCGCCAAAACCTGCACTAAGGTGTCCCCTCGTTAAAGAAGGGGTAACCACAGGTGTTTTGTCAAACAATAAGTAGTTCTGAGCTTACAAAACATCAGTCGTTACCCATGTCCTAATGAGGGGACACCATAGTACAAGTTTTGGCGACTGATAAACAGATGTGTGTTGAGTCGTCAAAACTTGCACTAAGGTGTCGCCTCGTTAAAGAAAGGGTAACCACTGATTAATGCAGAGTTAGAACCATTATTAATGTAGACAGGTTAATTTATGGAAATGGTCACCTGACTAAACTTGGATGTTTTGTATACTCCACGGTTTGTAACAGTTTAGTTATACTTTTATGATTATCTGTATTCTTGGTTGAGTTGGTCACATTTTAATTTGGTTGATCATGGTTTATTTGCAGTCTGATCTTCACAGTTTTCGGTAGCAACTTGTGTATCAATGGTTTGTCCATAAAGATAATTGCAAATGCAAAACTGTGTTATCTGCTGTCAATTTGATCAGTTTAAGTTCAAAAATTGTTATTATTCCTTACCACAGTAGTACATGATTGTTGTAATTGCTTGTACAAAACTGTATTATTTTAGCATTTGTTGTTAATATGTAGTACTGTAAATACTGTTACAATTATTGTTGTTAATTTGTTACAATTATTGTTGTTAATATGAAGTACTGTAAATATTGTTACAATTATTGTTGTTACTATGAAGTACTGTAAATATTGTAATATGAAGTACTGTAATATGATTATTTTGAGTGCAGTCGCCAAAACTACAATTAAAGTATCCCCTCGTTAAGCCATGGGTAACCATTATGGTGATGTAATGTGAAAAACCGCTATTAAGGCACAAAGGTCATTAAAATGAACATGATGTGATCAATGAAAGCGTGATTAATCCTCATGATAACTTCATTTGAAATAAAGGGTTCTTATGAAGAGGTTTGATATCAGTCGCCAAAAGTACAACTGAGGTGTCCCCTCGTTAAGCCATGGGTAACCATTGGGTTTATGGAAGCCACAAAACCACTTTTAAGACACAAAGGTAATTAAAATGAACATGATGTGGTAAATGAAAGTGTGATTAATCCTCATGACAACTTCATTTCAAATAAATGGTCCTTATGAAGAGGTTTGATATCAGTCGCCAAAACTGCAACTGAGGTGTCCCCTCGTTAAGCCATGGGTAACCATTGGGTTGATGGACGCCAAAAAACCACTTTTAAGGCACAACGGTTATTAAAATGAACATGATATAGTCAAATGAAAGCGTGATTAATCCTCATGACAACTTCATTACAAAGAAATGATCCTTATGAAGAAGTTTGATATCAGTTGCCAAAACTACAACTGAGGTGTCCCGTCGTTAAGCCATGGGTAACCATTGGGTTGACGGAAGCCAACAAAACACTTTTAAGGCACAAAGGTCATTAAAATGAACATGATGTGGTCAAATGAAAGCGTGATTGATTAACCCTCATGACAACTTCATTTCAAATAAATGGTCTTTATGAAGAGGTTTGATATTAGTCGCCAAAACTACAGCTGATGTGTCCCCTCATTAAGCCATGGATAACCATTGGGTTGATGGAAGCTAGAAAACCACTTTTAAGGCACAGAGGTCATTAAAATGAACATGATGTGGTCAAATGAAAGCGTGATTAATCGTCATGACAACTTCATTTCAAATAAATGGTCCTTATGAAGAGGTTTGATATCAGTCGCCAAAACTACAACAGAGGTGTCCCCTTGTTAAGCCATGGGTTACCATTGGATTGATTGAAGCCAAAAAAACCACTTTTAAGGCACAAAGGTCATTAAAATGAACATGATGTGGTCAAATGAAAGCGTGATTATTCCTTATGATAACTTTATATCAAAGAAATTGTCCTTAAGAAGAGGTTTGATATCAGTCGCCAAAACTACAACTGAGGTATCTCCTTGTTAAGGCATGGGTAACCATGGGTGTCCCCATTCCAGTACTTATTGTCATTTTTCCCCCAACACACAGCACAACCCGTCTTTCTCAAAACCGTAAACCCTTAACAAAAATCATACAAATAATGGTCTTTCTCAAAACCCTAAACCGTTAAACCAAATAAAGATCTTCTATTTTCATTAAAAATCCCATAAAAGAGCAACCTTTACTCCACAAACCTAAACCCCATACGAAAATCATATAAGATGAACATTTAAACGATGAAAAACAATTCCTTTTCCATGAAATTCTCACTGGCGAACCTTTAACAACTTTTGATTTAAAACGGAAGAAAAGCAACCATGGAAAAGACGAGAGCAAAGACGAAGCGAGTGGAGACGGGAGCAGAGAGTAGGGAGATGAAGCGAGTGGAAGACGGGAGTAAGGAGCAGGGAGACGAAGCGAGTGAAAGAGCATGGAGGGAGATGAAGCGTTGGGAAGAGAATGGTATGAATGAGTGCTAAGCTTTGGCTTTTCATGATTCAGAAACAAAAACCATATTTGCCCTTACAACACACGCTACTAAAAATGACCCTGTCACGTAAGATGTTTTGACAAAAAATACCCCAATATCAAATAGGAGTTAAAACCCAACAATGTCAAAATAACATTACTCTATATATTGATGATTTGGCAAAGTGTTATTCAGTTCATTTTTAATAATTTTTAATTAATTTTACTTTTAATCAAAATTAATAGTGGAAGCAGGGGTGGCATGGAGAGGGCGTGGTCGCCTCCAAATTTTTAAAATGTATTTAAATTATCATAACAATTAATTTTACGTTTCTATTGGAAAAAATATATATATATATATATACATCATGATGCGAATTGACATTTGGAGAGAAAAGAGAGAAGTGAATCAAAGATAGGTAAAAGAATGTAAATGGAAATAAAGTTGGTTTTATCCATGTAATTCTGTCAAGTTATTATTCAAATAGGTAATAATTTATTATTGAAATAGACAAATTTTTTATGTAAATGAGTAACTTGTGACTATGCTTTATAATATTAGTGAAGTTATATCAACTTAACATGATTTAAATATATATATATATATTAATTTTAAATGAAGTTATATCACGGTAATACGGTAATATAATTTTAATTCAAATTAAACTAAACTCGTGCATTATTTACATGACTCCACATTTGCATTGAATTTGTAATAAGGTGACACAACTTTACTTTTGACTAAATCAAAATTATATTATGTATGTACGATTTCTTTATAATAAAGTTGTTTCATATTAATATGAGTTACCCAGATACATAATAAATCCATTTTGACAATAAGTGGGTAAAATTGTACTATTTTTATAAAAAAAAAGCCAACAAAATTACAGCATAACTAATAATTGTTAAAAAAGTTTGAAATTATAATTAACTAAAATTATTTTTTCTTCTAATTTATTTATTTTCTCATATTCTTTGTTTACTTTATTCATAAAAAGGTATGTAGAAATTGTTCAGGTACACCTAATATAATTTCACATTATTTAAGAGTTGAGGTCAAAGTCAGTTTAAATACACATTGCTTTCTTTCATTCACCGAATTGTCTTTTAAGGACAAAACCATAACAAATTTCTGAATCCCAAAACAAACAATATCTCTGAACCTAACAATTTCATGAATAGAGTTTATAGCTTTTAAAAAAAATATTGATATAAGAACATAAAAATTATTATGTATATAAGCATCATATTGATTTATTAACAATTAGTTTTTATTAATAAAATACATTTTTTCTTATCTATGTTAACATTATATTGACTTGTCAACATCATATTGTATACACTTAATTTTTTATTTATGTGATCATCGTATTGATTTATTAATTTTTATTAATAAATAAATTTTCCATCTTTTTTATCTAATAAACATTTAAAATAAAAATATAATTTAAAATATTAAGTAAAAAGGTAAGAAAATAAAATAATGGACCACGTAATGATTATAATACATCCACGTATAATAAGATTAAACACGAAAATAGGAAACCTAATTACACTTATTGTTATCATTATGAGAAATTTTCATTTCTGTATTGTAATTTTTCTTGTTCGATTCTCTGATTCTATTCGGAATCAGAGGATCGCTTCAAATCTCCTTTATCTCATTTATTTTCTATTTGCTACACATGTAAACATCAATCACCATTCTTCTGGAAAATTTGTGAAAGATCAAAAGGTGTAATCCCATTCTTTGGTACGAGAAGGTGTCTTTGATTTTTCACAATATTTTCCTTATAGTTAGGGTGCAATGGAGGGTTGGCTCTTTGTTTTTACCTTCAATAGGTTAGGGTTCCACCGCTCACACAATAGATACTTCATCCTCAAAGAAAATTTTCTTAGAAGCTTCAAAGACAAGCCTATATCCCAAATGCAGGTGCTCTTTAATGTTCATTTGTATGTTTATCATGCGCAGTTTTTTTCCTATCTTGAACATGATTATTTCTTTGGGCAAAATATATCGAAAGAATAACATGGTAAAAATGTTGGTTTCATGTCACTTTATTTTTCACACTCTTTATAATGACAGGAGACTGAGTATTTTTGTTTTGTTTATTATGAACACACACTTACTATTCCATTTCATTTCTACCTCAATTTTTCATATCTTTCTCCTCCTTTTCCGGTCTCTTCACTTATCACATTTATCAATTTTACATTCTATCATTTGTTTTTGTTCTTCTTATATCTCACAATCCAAACAACAACAATGAGATTAGACATCTAATTTTTACTTCCGTTTTAAGTGAAAATGTGACTATAAACACATATATTTTGAAATAACAAGCAATTTCTTTTCGTTGGTTCAGTTATTGATGCTATGAATCATGTTAATTCACTCAAGTGTCAATGTCATGGGCTCATTTTGGGTTGATATTGTCTTTCTCTATATAATGGTTTGATTATCCTCTTGGTGTTTTGGAGTAGTTGATTTTGTGTATGAAATTCAAATTGATGTAGTTTAACCATAGGCATATTAATGTTAATTTCTTGTAACAGGTTTCGAACTACGTGCTCATATTATTGAATCTTTGTTTTGGTGTTAGGTTCATGAAGATGAATAGTTATTTTTACTTTACATTCTTATAGTTTATAATATGTTTTCTCTCTCTTTTACGAAATCACTGATCTTATTTGACATTTCTCTCAATCTCTTTTCTTACTATAATAGTTTTTTAGTAATATATAATATAAAGAGTGAATATAGTTACTATTTTAACCTAAATATGTGTTTTAATCTCTCAAAAAAAATTAAGAATTTTGCATTGTTCTGAAAAGAATTTCTTGACTTTTGCTCCCTATAACTTTTCTGTTTTGTATTTTGTCCTTCCTACTATATTACATATTAATATATTAAAGTGATATGTTATGATGAGATATAAAAAACATAGATTGTTATGATAAAAAAATTCAAAATCAAATAAAAAATCTAAAATTATTTCAGAAATTACTTAGAAGAATGAACATAAGTGAAATATAAATAAATGTTTTTTTTTTCAAGAACCAAATAATAAATCTTTAAATATTTTAGGGTCAAAAATAAAAAAAATAATTATTGTGAACTAAATGCAAATAATAGTAAATTTTTCCTTAAGAACGTATTTAAGTCTCCTCCTATAATATTAAGATATAATTATTGTAACATTTTGCAGGCTTATTCTTTTGTATTCATATTTCATTACGTTAATAACAATACTCTTTGTGTATTATTCAATTATTAGACAAATGATGAAGTAGTTATCATAGACTAAATAAAAACATTATCTTTTCAGGAGGCAAATAGAAGTACAATAATTGACTCTAGAGTTCGGGTTATTGACAAGGGAAGAGAAACTATCAACAAAAAAGTAAGATAATTAATTAGAAGTTTTAAATTTCGAAGTGAACTACTATACTTTGTTATATACAGTTTGTAATTAAGATGTATTGAGACTGCTATACGTGTGACCTGAGTTACATGATCTATTAACCAGTCTCACTCGTAAATTTTTTTTTTTAATTTTTTTAACCAACAACAGTAAGTTGCACAAAATGTGATAAAGAATACATTGTCAGAATTTTTGAATATTTTTATTGTTTTAATAATATGATTTCAATGTGTTAACAAGTTTTTCTTGTTTCTTTTAACACTAATTGAATGAATTTAAAATTTTGTTTACTTTGTGTAGGTATTCTTCATCTTCACATTACACAGTGCTTTAAATCAAAGAGATCAAGTTAAGGTGTGTGAGAACTAAATGTGAAAAACAAATAAATACATAAAGAATAGAATAAGTTTTTGAAGTGGATTATATATAATTTTTAGTTGGGAGCTAGTAGTTCAGAAGAAGCTACCAAATGGATACGTTCGTTGAAGGATGCTGCACTCAAGGTGCTCATTAACTTTTGTATCATTAATTTTTGCATCAATGAGTAGTTGTTTCCTTAAAAGCTAATGTTACCCTATTTTTAGGAAAACTTAAATCCGGAAATGAATTTTCTTATTTATTCCAACAAAAAGCATTTATCATTGAGGTACACCACTTACTTTGTCTCTATATTACAATACAATTTGTAATATGTTAAAAAAAAAATAAGTTAGAAATTCGAATATGAGATTTTGAATCTTAAATTGAATATAAATGAGAAAGTTAAATAATATATAAGAAAAAAAATTCATTAACTCATTTCTTTAAGCTATTGTAGTTAAATGTAATACCATAATTTCTTATATCAATTGGCCCATATATTTTAGTATAGCTGTGGTATATCTTTTTGAAAGACTTAACAAATAATACTAAATACATACTTTTTAGTATAGTTTTTAGTATAGCTGTGGACTTCTGTTTATTGTTTTACTGCTAAGAGGATATCATGTACCGATATGGACATTTGATTTATGAGTTTAAGGATTATACACTTTATTTGAAAAAAATTCTCTTTGTCTAGCAAACAAAAATGATTATTTGTATGATTTCAATGTAAAAGTCAATGTTCTTGCATAGGTTTGTGATTAAATAACAATGTAAAAATGCTTTAATCTACAAGTTTTAAGTTTACACATTTTGAATATGTTTTTACTCTTGTTAGAAGTTTGCTTTTTATTTTTTCTTTCAAAGCAATATTATCTTTTAAAACAACAAATGCCACATGTACTAGAAAATGTTTATTCTTTTTTTATATTATTATGTATGTATACCTAAAGTTTTGTTTAAATAGAATGGGAGGCTCAAAAAAGAAAAAATGGAAACAATCTATTGAATGGAATTTTCAGTCATGCATATACAATGAAGCAATGACCTCTGCTGTTATTGCTCCATCACCATGGAAGCTTTTTAGTTGCTATAATGGTAAATCTTTTAGTTCTTATAGTTATCATTTTTTTCAATAGCAAGTGGCTTCTTCTGCTATCTCAAAGTTCACTATTTGTGTAGGAATAAGGATCTTCAAAGAAGTTAAAGATTGGGGTTTCCATGGAAGCGTTAGTTGGATCTAACTTTAAATTTATTTTCATTTATGGTTTCTTTATCTAAAATTTGTTGTATTCAGAGTTGGGGCAATCACCCAGTAATGATGGCAGTAGGTGTACTTGATGGAACTTCAGAAGACATTTTCCATACTCTTATGTCTGTAGGGTCTTCAAGATCAGAGTAAGTCTTAAAAATAACTATTAGTAAGTTAAGGAATGCTAGCAATGCTAGGTGGAATTAATTTCTAATCCATTATTACTAGTTATAAGAATAATCAAATATGAAGTGAGACTCATCATCTAATAGCTTTCAAATAAGTTTTAGGTAATAAAAAATAAGTGTATTTGAAAAACTATAATATAAGTGAACCCTTTAAATTTTATTTGTTCTCAAAGCAAAAAGTGGTTATGCTATGTAATCAGTTATTACCTTAATACCCTGATAAGAGATAAAATGAAGGGAATTAGATGTGATTTTCCTTTAGTATAGTTGCCATCTCTTCTTTATGTTATTACCTTGGTCTTGTTTTTCAAATTAAGATTCAGCAAGTACTAACTAGTAAGAAGTTTATATGTTTTCAAGAGAAGCGATATTCATAATAAAGCATTGGCACTCCCTTGAATATATATTTTTCTTGTTCCATTTCAAATGTTGAATTTACCAAGTATCATGCAGATGGGACTTTTGTACATACAAAGGTAGTGTGATAGATCAGGTTGATGATCATACTGATATTGTTCATGTGAAGTTGCACAATGATCAATTACCATGGTAATCAATATGTGACACTTTGTTGTTATATAGACAATTGGTTCAAGCATACTTGCTATTAATTTATCTCATTTATAGGGGAATGAAACCACGAGATTTTGTATTACAACGATATTGGAGAAAAGAGAAAGATGACAGATATGGTACATATTTTGAAGTAAAATTCATACCATATGTGAAACACTAAATCACTGATATTATCTATCAACTAATACTTCTTTTTTCTTTTATTAACAGTTTTGTTATTCCACTCTATTCATCATAAGACTTGTCCACCACAAAGGGGCTATGTTCGTGCATCCCTTAAAAGTAATGCATGCTTTTAATATAGAGATTATTATATTACATTTTTATTTAGAGTAAGGTTTTGTTCATGTGGTTACTTTATTTTTTACTAAAATAGTACAAAATTATAGACAAATGCAGCCATAATTGAAATCACAATACTTGATAGGTGGAGGATTTCTAATAACTCCAGTAAAAAACGGAAAGTCATCACTTGTGAAACACATGCTTGCTATTGATTGGAAGTTCTGGAAATTATATCCATGCCCTTCGTCTACTGCTACATCCTTGACCATTTCTTTGCTTGACAGACTCACAGGTTTGTTAATATAGTTAATATAATAATCATTTGAACTTAATGCATGTTGGATTCAATCATGTATTAAAAAAACTTACTTAAAAGAAGACTCATGTCTCATGAAGTTGTTTCACTTATAAAGACCAAATGACTATTTTAAACCTTAAAGTAGTATAGAAATTATAGATATAACAGTTTATATTCATGGCTTTTTGCATAAGAATATTATTATATTAAACCCTTCATAGGACTTAAATTTTCACCATTTGCAGCACTGAGAGAATTTTTTAAGGCTAAAGCTGGAAATTGTTCCTCTAAACCAATTGCAATGAAAGAAGATATTAAGAATGAAGTTACAAAAGATAACAATAAGGTCATGGAATATGTAAGGGAAGATGAAGCAAGGAAAGATATTTCTCATTGTACAAATTTCACAAACACGAATGATTCAGATGAGTTCTTTGATGCTTTTGAACCAATGTAATATGAAGATTAGAGTATGACTGACATTCTACCTTGCTTTCAAAGCAACACTCTCAGGTACCTCATTCCTTACCAAGATTCTTTGATCTTGCATTCAATTTTCCTTGTGATGTTTCTCTTTATTAATCATTATTAAGTTTTGCTTGGAATTAGAACCACTCCTTGTAATTTACGTACTAGGGAATACTTTTTCAATAACGTAAACAAAATCACAAATTTTAATCACACTTATGGAAATGTCAATCAATGTATTCCTTTTTACCTTGTAAACTAATTTAGAGTTATAATTGAAGTCGTCAATTTTTTTATCTTTGAAATGAAATTGCTAATTTTATGTGCAATGAAGTTCTTTAAAGTTCTTTAGAGACAAAATGGTATATATATTTTAAATTTATTGTTCCTATTCTCATCGTACTACATCTAACGTTGTACTACACTAATATTTTAGCACTTAAACACTCACAAATTTAACCCTTTAACTTGGATCTACATTCAATTTTGTTCTTTTTATTTCATTTTTCTCATCTTCCTCGTATATATGTCCATATTCTTCAACTAATGTCCATATAGAATGTTCCAAAAAGCACTTTTGTTCTCTAATTATAAAATCTATGTATTCTTTACTTTTTTGGAACCACATTCATGGATTAGATTGTACCTGTCATATTGATGGATGAGAAAATTAGTTTAACTATAAAATTTTTGTTTCTTTTTGATTTCATATTGGACTTTAAGATTTTCCAAAATAAGAGATATAACCACATCAAAGTACTTAAAGAGAAATATTACTTAATCTCAATTGAATTCCCTTCAGGATGATATGCCCTATTATGTTAAATTTTCATGGTGTTGAATCTACTCGATGAACAAAGGACTTATCACCTCCAAAAATGTCATTAGGTGCTGGTTGGTGAAAAAGTTACAAGACCTTGCAGGTTACTTTCATTTTATCTCAATATAATTAATTAGAGATGCAATTTATGTAACATAATTCTAAATGGTTTTTAATAAAATAGTTTCAAATTTATGCTTTGTAGTTCAGAAGAAGGGACAGGAGACTGCTATTAGGGAAAATTGTGTTTTATGTTCTTATGGAGCCACTCTTCAAAATCTGATCCATCTTCCTATTATATTTGTGGAAAAACTTATGTAAAAGACAAGAAAAAGGTATCATTTTAAAAGTTACTTATATTAAAATCTAGTTGTGGAAATATAACTTGTAATACATGTATTGTGTCCATGCATAGATTATAATACCTACTGGTGGCCAGGGTGTTGATATGTTGAATATGTGCATCATAGCTTCTGAAATTATTAGATCTTGATAATCATAACTTCATACGACATTTTTGTTCCGTGTTATGAAGAATAAAAATATATGAAGAACTCAATTAACAAATACAAATTTTCATTGTGAAAGATCGAAAATCACAAAAAATGCGAGTTAAATTGTGTTTTAAAGATTCTAAAAATATTTTCATAAATATTGTCTAACATTGATAACTACTAAGACGATAGTTTTATTTGTCAAGCAATTTGTTTGTTAACATATATTGTTTCTGATGTACCATGATAGCTACAACTTCATAACTTCATAGATTTACTTGTTGAAATCAATTTTTAAATTGATTTTCACAATGACTCTCCTTCTTAGTTTAGTACATATAATAATAACATGTAATGTAAATGAGATAAGGAAGAGAGAAAGTACACAGGATCTTTTGTATTGATTCATCTCTTTTAACAAACTACATCCAGTTTTCAATCAACATATTGAGGTTTACTAGGCAAACTAATATTGCAAAGTACAATTGAGTATTATTTAGGTTCATAGTCACTCGTAACTAACTCCTTGAGTATTGTTTGAGTTTGTAGCCATATCTAGATAACCCCTTGAGTATGATTTCCACAAATCACTAATGGCTCAACTAAGTATTCATTCAATAAGCCACTCATGACTCAACTAAGTATTCTTTCAATAAGTCACTTGTGATTCAACGAATATTCTTTGGGATCGTAGTTACTCCTGACTAACCCCTTGAGTATTCTTTAGACAAGTCACTCTTTACTTAATGAGTATTCTTTGTTAAATAGCCACTCCTGACTATGATAAGAAGCTTATATGAGGGTATGATTTAAAAAATCATTTTTGCCTACTAGGGATGGATTGCATCTTTCAACTTGTATAAGGTTTATGAATTCTCTCCTAGTTTGCTAGATGAATACTCATAATGTCCTCCATGAAGCTTTGTGAGGCACGAAAAATCTAAGTAACATTTTAGCGCAATGCAACCTCTTTTCCTACAATCTTCTTCTTGATAGTTACTTTTATATAAGCACTGAACAAAGGTAGTAGTTGCAAATCTATTTCTCATTGTTAAGTAGCTTCAACTCACTTGTATATCCTTTATACATCTAATGAGCTTGATGCATTAAATGTGTTCCATGCAGCTTTAAATGTTCTTTCCTTTTTGTGCAACATCATGGATAGCCGGTAGTACTTATCTCCTCATATAGCATAGCCTTTTATATCAAACTATGCTAAAAGTGTACACCATACTGAGCAGATAACTAGGCCAAAGTTGAATAACGCTTACGTCAGGTTGTTGTTGAAGAAAACAACTTTAGTTTTCTCTATTCAAGAGATCACTTGATATGACTTGTGTTTGCATGAATCTCTTTGGCAAAAGAAAGCAACAGACATTTACTGCAACATAGAATAAGTGCATAGATATTTGAGAAGTACGAAGTTAACTTAAACTATGTGTGTATCCTCTGAGTGTATTGATGCCTTATTAGACGTAAAAATAAGACTGAACAATGTTGTATCCTTTAATAGATGAAACACTTATGTCATTCATGACCTGTTGTACGAACGAAACAATCATTTTACAGAAAATGTATGACCATATTTTATGCTTTGCTATATTTAAGTACTTAATAAAAAAATAATGAGTGTTTAGACTTTTCACTAACAAACACTTATATTTTTTTGTAAAAGTTAATTTTTGCAAGAATTCCATGTTATATTATAACCATCTTGTTATTGCTTATCCATCATAGTTAGAGATTTATATTGCTTAATATATATTTTATTATGAACTAGATGGTTGGAAGTTCCTTGTTTTCTTTTGGATTCTATCACATGATGAAAACACTCATCTGGAGAACAATACTCTATTGCATAGTTTTGTTCATGGAGATTATGCTTAAAAAAAACCAAGATTTAAACTAATACCAAATATTCCTAAGGTTAACACAATCATAGATTCTAACAAAAAATTCTAATTAAAAAAGATTTTAGTCTGTTTTATAGAATAATTAGAAGCACTTAGACTAGAAATTTAACAACTGCTTTATTATTTGTGATGATACTATAATGTTTCTGACTTTTAATTGTTCATGGTTAACTTTTTTTGTGTATGAGCCCACTAAAAGCATAACTCCTTCAGGTCCTGTAATCGATTAGCCTCTGATTCCTTCCTTTAGGAAGATCATTGTGAGTGAAAGCTCTTCTAAGTTGCCTACTGGGCCTAGCAATGTCAACATGTGTTGTTCTGGACTACATTGCTAGCAAAAAATCTACTCATAACTATGACAAAGTCTTGTTTGTGAAGATTAATATGGATGGTGTCCGTGGAAAATTTGACATCAATGCTTATGAGATTTATGAAAACTTTCCTCTATTGTTAATATTGTTGATGAGCTCTTTATAGATCTCCTTGCAGGTATCACTCTTGGCCTTTTAGTTGTATAATTGTGTTCATGTGGTCAATTTAATCACATTTGTTGTCGACACATTTTGTTTGAATATGGAGATTTCTTTTTGAGAGTGAAAGTAAATCATTACTTTTATGTTAGCTACATCTTTTGACCAACTAGTAAATATGTTATTGAATTTAAAGAAAAGTTTGTGGTTCTCTTGACTATGATAATTCAACAATTTAACTCTTAAGGAAAAGAGTTCATTTGGATAAATTTTTTTATCTCAACTAACTTGGTTGGAAGCTTTCTAATTTTGCTTTTCCATGAAAAATAAATTTGTATGTGAAGCAAAAAAGATCTTACAAGATGCTAATCTAACCAAAGCCTAAATCTAAATCTTCATAACCACAATCGAATAGACATTAACTTTTATCAATCGTTTACAAGTTTTTTTTTTTTTTTTAAATTAAGTTTCTAAGTGGTCTCTTATACCAATTAAGTCTCATATTTTTTTCATTATTTTGTGATAATGAAACTTGTTGCACAAATGAAATTATCTCATATTACCTCTTCTCATTGTTGTTCTAGCCAAAAAGATTCTTGTGCTTGTGAAATTCAAAACAAGGAAGAAGAGAACGGGAAAGAGAAAGCTCATACAAGTTTATTGGTTTAAAGTGGAGAATATACTATTGTTGAGGACGATAATGAAGGAGATTAGATGCTTCTTGAAGATGTAACTTGGTAGTAAGCACTTTATAAGGATCTAATGCATTTTTTTCCTTTTCTATCCCATAACTATACTTGAAGCCAATATATAAACAAACACACACAAACCAATGTGTGTAAACACTAAACTAAAAATAACTCTTATTTTTAGTTTTCATTTTAGATTTGGTCATGGTTAGAAATCTATGATTGTTGGAAGTTGTGATTGCTAGTAATATATTATTCCTTTTTAATGTGCTTGTTTGGCAGCATGTTTGTGTCGGTAGAAAACATTGTAATTTCTAACACTCTGATTACAAGCATGTTAATGCTCTTCACACAAAGCTAAAGCATTACACCTTGAAGAGGTTTCTGGCAATGGTGGTTAGATGTGCTTCAAAATACAGAAAAGGATTTTGTACTCAAAAGTAAAGGTGGGAGAACAAGAACAAGAGAGTTTTTGGATACTCATTATAATTATTCTTCTAAAGCATATCAAGCAAATTAGTTTGAGCTCTAATCTAATTTGGAACACAACACCTTCTATAGAGACCAAAGTGGAAATTTTTAACAGAAAATTCTCAAAATAGGCTAATTGTATTTTGTTCTAGATTGTCTTTAACAATAAAAAATCTCAAAAAGAAGATAACATACACATTTTTCTTCTTGTTATATGCTTCACTTCCAATGTAGGTATTTTTCATTAATAATGATAAATAAAAGATTTCCAATACAAATAAACTCAGAATAAAATTGAAGATTTACTAAAGACATCATCATAATACCATACCAATGTTATAAATTTAAGACTGAATCTTATAAAACATTTTCATTAAAATATATTAACACGATACAAAATTTAAGATCTTGATATTAAATAAGACTCTGTCTTAATATTAAATGAGACTCTCAATGATAAGAATAAAATTTGATTTTTATTTTAAAAATATTAGAAACCAAATAAAACATTAATTTAAGTGTGATTAATTGAAATAAAAGTTGTAAGATACTTCTAGATATTTATAAGGTATACAACTATACTTTGCATTTGAAATAATTAATTTAAATTAATAATGACTTACCTGAATTGTAAAGGTTTTACGTGTTTATAATAATTTAAAATAATTGAAAGGTGTTTTTTGCACACATTATTAGACAATGAATATAAAATTCTTTAACATATATAATTTTTAGAATTTTCCGAGTGATAATCGTTAAGATTTGCTTCTCTACTTGTAAGAATAGATTGGTGTAAAACATAGCAAAAGAAACACTCTTGAAAAATATTGTTTCCAAGAATAATTTTAAGAAAGCAAACTAAACATAAAAAAAAAATAGTAAACATTTTTAACTTCAAATATTAAAATAAAAACCTAAAATCTAGGCTTATGTTAAACACCTTCTAAAACCAAGATGAAAAAAAAAATCTATTCTTCTAAAGATATATTTGATTACGTTGGTCATTAGTCTTATTGGAAATTTCTAATAGATTAATGATATCAATAGAAAACTTTTAATTTTATCTTTTGAACGTGTCAATATATTAAATTTTCATCTTACTGTTCTATCTTGTAACTAGATTGGTATTGGTATTATAGTTGAAATTGTCACTATATTAATTTTGGCTTTAGAAAACAGTTTAAAAGGGTTGTCTTAAGTTAAAAAACTGTTGCCTAAATCTTAGTCAACACTTTGGCAACGCTTTTTCAGCTATAGAGTATGTGTCTGCTGCCGTAGACTATAGGCAACGATTTTTTCTCTAAGGCAATATTTTTTGTAAAATCGTTGTCTATAATACTACATTAGGCAACGCTTTTCAAACAACTTTTAGGCAACACTTTTACCGAGGCTACACTTTTTGAGATGTTGCATATTGTTTAGACAACGTTTTATAAAATGTTGTCTATTGTTTAGGTCATACTTATTTACCTGCTATCTGTTATTTAGACCATCCTTATTTAATTGTTGCCTATTGTTTAGACCACACTTTTCCTATTGTTTAGGCCACATTTATTTATCTATTGTCTATAGTTTAAGTCACATTTATTTATCTATTGTCTATTGTTTAGGCAACGTTTATTTATCTATTGTCTATTATTTATGTCACGTTCATTTACCTGTTGTTTATTATTTAAACCATATCTACTTATTTGTTCGCTTTGCTTAACTATTCAAATTGTATATTTATTTTACATTTATAATAGCTTTTAAAGTTCAATCATTCATTTGTTTATATTGTTTAACTATTCAAATTAATTTATTTCAAATTTATAATTAGTTTTAAATTTTAATTATTTATTTATTTATAATATTTAAAAATCGGAGGATATAAATATAATATTTTTAAATAAATAATATAAACATACTAATTGAATAAATAATTATATAAATAAAAACAAAATAAGGATAGTAAGAAACATATATTTGAAAATGTAGTTTGATTTTGTTTAGTTACATACATAAAACATTCTTTCTTAACTAAAATTCAAAATAATTAATAACACCATTCAAAGAAAATTTCAAAGTTATTTCATCTATTTTCTTCTTCTCTTCTATATGACATCCTCCTCCTCCTTCTCAATTTGTTAAAGCAATTAACTATGGTCATATTTCATCATCATCATCATCAAGTTGATCCTGAAATTAAATATATAAAAAACAAATACAAGACCCAAAATCAAAATTTCATCCTCATCATCAAGTTGATTCTAAAATTGAACAAATACATAAAAGTAATAAAATACCCAGAATCTAATAGTTGAAGAATAGCATGATCGGCCTTCATGATAGAAATTGAGAAATCTAGAAAAAAAATGAAATAAAGCTTATCAGAATTGCTTAATGAATCACAAAGAAGAGTTGGTCTTCAGTGGCAATGGTAACAAACCTGCCATATCAAGAGAAGTCATAAATGACCCTGTATAAACTCTATCAACAGTCAGTCCATGCTTTAGTTGTATTATTCCCAAACAATCTTTGTCCTTTCCAAGATATTGTAGTCAGATTTTAGTATGCAGAATAGTCCATTTGGCATCTTTATGCTACTTAGGAAATGGTTCTTTAATGGATTTTCTTAGTTTCAATATTTGTAGGGTCAGAGGGTTCAATTATTTGAATATATTTTCCAATTCAATTTTAATTTCTCATTATTTACTTTTTGATTCAAATCAGAGAAAAAAATGTTCAAATAGTGTATTGTCCTTTTCACTCTCTTATTAATGTACTAATCTATACTAGCATACACTAGTGGAAAAAGATCATTTAACAGCGGTTTTGGAGGGCCTACGAAGGCGGTTCCGCCACCGCCGTCATTTCTACCATCATAAAAAGTACGTCATATACGAAGGCAGTTAAATAACCGCCGTCGTATATGATACATACCAAGGCGATTCGTCAACAAACGCTGTAAAAAATCCTTCGCAATGGCAGAAATGACACTTTAAAATTGTAAACAACACCTATTAAGGCGGTTGTAACCAGAAACTGCCTTAATACGTGTCTACAACGGCGGTTAAACACTACAACCGCCGTTGTAGACCCCTATTAAGGTGGTTCCTGGTTACAACCGCCTTAATAGGTGTTGTTTACAAAGGCAGTGATGACCTTAGCCGCCGTAGCTTAAGCTATTTTTTTTTTTAAATGCTGCAACTATTCGTGCTGCTGCCCAAAACCTACATATATTTCCATTCTTATATATATTTTTAGGCACATTACATATTTCAAATGTACATATGTTATAAAAGATTGGAAGAAACTAAATTACATTGCAATGGTCAAAACTTTATGTTACACTACAACATACTAGTATACATTATCCTAAACATAATCATATATAAGTCATAGGTACATTATCTTACAGTACAACCTAATATGAACATTTACTTCTCATTTCAATGAAGTATGTTGCCCATTCTTTTTGACCATCCTTTATGGAATTATGGTCCAATGGCTCTGAATCTGAAAAAGCCTGAAATAGGAAGATAGTGTTATTAGGGTTCATCATATGATTATAACTTATGTGAGCACTTTCATACATCGTCCCAATAATCATGTAAGCAAATATTAGATACAACACGTTTTCATGTAAACAAATATTATATACAAATTGTCGGGGATCGAACATCCCCGAACTCAATACCAACACGTTTTCATAAAAGTATACATAACAACCAAGCATACAACAAAAATCATTTCAATACACAAAGCATTAAAAGCATATAACAAGAAATCTAAATAATTAAAACATTTCAAAAATACATAAAAACATACTATGGTGGAGGAGGAGGGGCAGCCGAGATGACTATGGTGGAGGAGGAGGGGGCGAGGATGGAGGTGGCGGAGAAGAGCGCGACAATGGAGGTGGAGGTGGAAGAGGAGGGTGTGAGGATGGAGGTGGAGGAGGAGAGCGCGATAATGAAAGTGGAGGTGGAGGAGAAGGGTGCGACAATGGAAGTGGAGGTGGAGGTGGAGGAGGAAGTCGCGAGTATGGAGGTGGAGGAAGAGGCGCGATAGTGGAGGTGGAGGTGGAGGTGGGGAAGGAAGACACAGCGGTGGAGGTGGAGGTGGAGGGTGCAAGGGTGAGGGTGGAGGTGGAGGAGGAAGGCGTGAGAGGGAGGGGAGGAAGGTGTGAGAGGAAGAGTGAATGCGAGAGGCAACGGCGGGGCAGGGAAGAGTGGAAGAGAAAGGGGTAACCTAAAAAAAAGGGCTATAACAGCGGTTGGGGAGCTCCAACGGCCGTTATAGCCCTCGAAAATAAAAAAAGGGTGCTGAGGAGCTATAACGGCAATTGGAGCCCCACAATCACCGTTATAGCCCCTGATAAAATTAAAAAAAATTATTTTAAAAGTTGTGAGGGGCTACAACGGCGGTTGGAGCCCTACAACCGCCGTTGTAGCCCCCTGAATTCAATTTTTTTTAAAAAAAAAGGTTATGGCACGTTAGATGGAGATACGAAGGCGGTTGTTATTAGTAACCGCCTTTGTATTGTTGAACTTAATTTCAAAATTGTCACCGCATTTTTGTTTAAAGCAGTTCCGTTTTGATCGCCATTTTATCTTGTCATAAAAAGTGTTTTTTCTACTAGTGATAAATTCACAAAATATTTGTTGGGTCTCTACTGTGTCTCCAATATATAAATGAACCTTGCACTAAAGCTTACATGACAATGTTAGCAGGTGGCCTTTATTGAATTGGAATATCGGAAATATAGAATACGACACTAGGACATTTTTCTATATGGAATACAAAAGAGCGAAAAAGAACTTAAAACACTAAAATTTTTCAGTCTCAATTGAGTATCATAAATACAATGCTCCTTGAACAGTCAAAGGTTGGGCATCAAAGGTTAGTTTGTCACACATGCCAACTATTTTGATTTTGCAATTTGCTTGTAAAGTACATATTAGAAGGACATTTCATTCCCAATTAAGCATTATAATCCATCAAAAGATTTCATGCAATTTCAGTGCATATCGTTGACAATATTTGTTGCAGAACATGAGAAACCACCACATTTACAGGCTAAATATCAACCATGGCTGCACCAGGTTCTCCATGCTCCATGCTGTAAAATAGCAGGGCATGAGCATAATTTATAACTAAAATTAGAAAAGATCATAGTAAAGACAGACTTCAAGCATTAAGGAAATAAATATCAAATCACTATTGAATAGTTCTTGCGAAAGCATAATGTACTAAAAAAGAGAATGAAGAAAGAAGAAAAATGAACTATCTCAGGTGCTGTGAGATAAATACCCCAAGAAAAATAACAATACAAGGGCTTATTTCAGGTTAAACATAGATTGACAGATCCATAGTACTTATACTTATTATTGTTGAGGGGGTATTGAACTAAAAAAAACTTACAATTCCAAGACCAAGTTCCATTTTTCCTAGCCCCAAACGATCTGATGTCATTTGACCAGGAATTGTGCAACCACTCAAAGAAACACCCATTGTTCCCACTATTTCAGATGCATGTTTAGCTTCTGCAGCAACATCATCAAGAGAAAGACCAGCAACAGCAACTTCGCAATCTGGCTCAGTCAAAAATAAAAATAACATTAAATGTATAGATATATAACAACTAGGAACCATACCAAAAAAATAAAGTACATAATATTTTTGTTATAAATAAATGTATAATGATGAATATAAGAAATGAAATTTACATTAATATATAGGCCTGACAGTCCCCTCATGTGTTTGTATGAAAAGGTGTGGTCAGAGTCTTTATATGAGTTGGCAACAAAAAGAATGCAGAAAGAAAAGTGACTTCATGTATTAACCTTATGAACCAGAATAGTCCCATCCAAACCTCTTCTTCCAAAAATCCCGCTTGGTGGAGGTAACGCACAATCATCCCCAACAATAACAGTCTGCACAGAAAAAGTGCATTCCATACTTTACCTACATATTAAATGTTTAATTATTTGAAGTACAGTGAGAAATCAGTGCTCTACTTTATAACCTTCAGATTTCGCTAGCTCAGTAGTCAAACCAAAGTTCAAACGATCGCCAGTATAGTTACATCAACACCCAAATTCGAACACTATGAATCCAAAAACAAAAGCAAATCCTAATGACTCATCATGAACTGACCCTCGTTTTCAACCATCCCTCGTTTTCAAAGGATTTGTTTCATTGTTGTTGTCCAATTCAAATCCAATACAAACAACATGCAGACAGAAACCAAACTACGCATTTCAGTTCCAAAAGCTAAAACCCTAAAATACACATTAAAATTTTTTTCCTTTTCGATAATTGTCACTTGAATCCTAAAATTGTTTTTCATCTCATTGTCATCATGAAAACAGTGAAAATAAATATCATAAAATACCTAAAATACCTAAATCTACGGTCCTTCACCTCTAATTTCACTAAAATCTTGTTTGGTCCTGGAGGAGTTGACTAAAAAAAGTGTGAACGGAGGAAAATAAAACAAACGGTGGAGCTGAGTGGGTGAATCGGGTGCTAGAAAATGAGTGGGTGAAGACACGATAACGAAACAGGAGGAAACAATGGAGGTTTGAAAAAGGAGTTCGAAATGGTGGAGAACCCAGATAGAAGAGAGCGCGATTTTTCTAGGACAATAGGAAATTTTGGCAAATTTTAAGATTTCGTAAAGATTGAGCACACTTTTATTTTATTATTATTTTTACTAATATTATTTTTAGAATTATATTAAAAGTACTTTAAACCGCTTTTAAAATATTTATATTTTAAAAAATGTAGGTTAAAGTAACTTTTACTTATCTACATTTTTTACATATTGTTTAAAATAAATAGATAACACTTTTCACGTGTATTTTGACTATTTATGAAATAAAACCTATGTTTTAGACAATATGTAAAAATCGTTGTCTATACTTATTTTAGGTAACATTTTTTTGGCTAATGCGACAAAAGTGTTGTTTAAAGTCAAAAATGGTGTAGTGTGTACTTGTAGTACTAATTCTTCTTCAGTACAAATATTGGATCTTACTTATTGCTAATATATTGTTTATAATATCGTGTAACTTTAAACATAATTCTAGTGTTAAGTCTTTTTCTTTCTTACAAAAGTAACACTTTATAATAAATGGAATCAAGAGAATCGAAATAGTAAATATGGTATTACAAAAAAGAAAATCTAATGATAAATGATGCATTTGGAATTAACGGACACCACAGTGTGGATTCACATATATATAAATAAGTTTTTGAGTTTGCACAAACCATTCTAAATGAAGAATATGTTGAGTTAGTTAGATATTATAATCATACCATTCTAAATGGATTGAGTTAGTTAGATATTATAACCAAAAGTTGCATGAAGGAGGTTAAAAATACTCTGAAAGTTATCTTTTTTATTAAGATTGTATCATATAAAATGTTTGTGTAATATGACTGACAAGACTATGAATGATTTTAGACTTATTAACATATTTATTCGAATATGAGAAATTTCACACTTCATTTTTTGAGGTATAAAAGGTGATTTACAAGCATAATACTAATTATATTGATATAAATGTTTTGTTGAAAAATTGCAAATTGTACTAAGAAAATATGAAAAAAATGGAAAATTGTAAATAATATAATAAATCTATATGGAAAGAAACCGTACTAGTGATAAAACAAAACTACTAACATAGGTCTTACATTACTTTTCCTTGAAACTAACGTTGCAAAGGTTATTCATGTGTTTCAAAATAAACAAAAAAATCATTAGATGACATGTTTTAATTAGTAACACAAATGGATTGTTGAGGCATCCAAGCAAAGCAAAACCACACAAGAGTTCTGATGAACTTCACCCTAAGTTTGATCTAGGTTAGAAATATTTAACTTGACCTCACAACTAATGGCTTCAATCATTATCGAACCATGAATCATAGCTATAGTACATGGCCAGTGATTTTAATTCCACCCAATTGACTTCTTTGAGAGTGCATGAGGCAATCATCTCTTTCTATGATCATCCTATAAAGAAAAAACTCCAGGAAATAAGGTACATGTGTACCTACAACCTTTAGCGAAAGACTTGAATGAGTAATGGAAAAAAGGAGCGGGAACTTATGATTATTTTTTAAAAAGAAGTTGTATCTAACGCAACTGACTCTCATGTGGGCAATCAATGAATTTCCTAGACTTTGTATTATATTTGAGTGAAATACTTTAGATCATTAAAAATTTTTAAAGAGAAGCCATAAATTTAGATTGATAAAAAAAACATTTTGTTGGCATAATTGAAGAAAGAGGTGTACCAAAATTATTATTTGGGTTAGAATTTTAAACAAATAGATGTTATAACCTTTGATACAACATGTGAAAACATGTCAAATACATAAGAATGGAGATTGAGATGCGTATTTAGATTTTTTTATAACTTTCTCACATATATTCATTTGATAGATGGGAACAGAAGAATAATTCTAGATTGACGCACTATCAACTAAAACCTTTCAAAGTTCGTTTTCACAAATCTCCCCTTCTTAAATTAGTTATAAATTGATAAAATGCAATATAATAAAATTAAGAGTTGAGACAAATTTACCCAAGGTATTTTTATACTACATCCAATTCTTGATCAACACAATCAAGGTTCCACTAATGCAGACTAAACACGAGTATTTTTTAGAATGTAACTATTTCTAACTAAGATTGCGTATTCTTTAGAAAACATCCACTTTTAGCTAAGCAGAAGTATTCTTTAGAACATGGTCATTTCTAGCTAAAACTAAGTATTTTTTTTTGTAACACATCTAGTCTTGACTAAGTATGAGTATTCTTTTAAATGTAGTCACTCTTGACTAAGAATGAGTATTATTTGAAATACAGTCATTCATAGTTAAGCATGAGTATTGTTTGGACCTAGACACTCCTAACTAAAATACTTTGATAAAAAAAGGTTGTGATCTAAATGATCATGAGTTTCTCTCTCTAAAAGAAAGTTAGCGTATTAAGATGAATATAAGATTAAACACACTCTTCTAGATAGCTATAAACACTAGAGTGTTTTTTCTCACAAATTCAAGCTTAAAGATTACTAAAGATAAGGAGAGCTTGTTCGTAGATATTGTCGTTATTTTCATCGTCAACATTTCTTCTTCAATGACAACTTCTTTATATAATTCTAAGAAGAAAATAGTTGTTGCAAATTCTTTTCGAGTCATTGTGAGGATTACAAGCCTTTAATCTTCTTTTATTGTTGTCTAACCATGTCCAAACACATAAATGCATTAAATGTTCTTCATATAGCATTAATTGCACATATTTTCTTTAAGAAATACTCTTATACATGGCATCACTTACGGTTGGATAATTTTTTTCCTATATTAGAGAAGAGTAAGGATCATGTGTGGTTGAAAGTGTTTTTAGAACAAACGTCGTGACACTTCAGAAGATTTGATGGTTTGGAGCAACTTTAAGAATTTTTCTCATGAGATCTTGTTGTTGACACTTCAAAGTAAGATTCTCTTGATATAATGAATAAGTGAACAATCCTTGTATACATTTGACATGTACTATGAATGCTTAATACTATGCGTCTATCCAAACTTTTCTCTTATAAGATGAATTTATGCCAACATAATGTACTTTTCGTATGTCAAACGGATAAAGTACTTGTGTTTGATATGATAATTTATAAAGATACATTTTACACTTTATTGCAAGTACTTAATCAAAACAAATTTTGGGTTTGCTGGATTTTAATATAATAGAAATCTTGAGTCAAATATTAAAGGGAACCAATGGAAAAAAAAATATTCTTTAATCTTCCTTATTAGAAGGATAATCTTTTAGATCATAGTCTTGATATTATGCATATTGAGAAGAATGTGTGTGATGTGTTGTATGTAATGCCCAAAGACAAAAAATCAAAAGATCATTTTCAAGCTTCAAGATCTAAAAGAAATGAGAATAAAAAAGACTTTTGGCTAGATAAAAATGGAAAAATCATTTATTTACTATTTACAATGACAACCCAACAAAGAAATGTATTTCTTTAAAAGTCATTATTGTCACACTTTTATGTTAATCAATTACTTCTGAAGAAAATATAAGTTAAAAATTGTTTTCTTTATTTTGTACAAAGAGAACACAACCTAAAGAGTCTGGAAGTGAAATTTATTTAGTTGAAGAGACTCTAAATTTTTACTTATTGTATGAAGAAAGTTGAGTTAAGGTTGAATAAAAATTGATATGTTGACAATCATTTTAATACTAAACATTTTAAAATTATTTATCCCCATATAGGCACACACACAATCAATGCGAAGTTTATTAACTTTCACATTTACGGCATTAGAGCAAATATAAACATCTCTACATTTGCTACTAAATTGTTCAAAAATCCTTTCATATGTTAAGTATTTAGATAATTTATATGTGGTGAAAGTAAAATTATTTTCATGAATTCAATTTAACATGAAATTTTTTAGGTAGTGAATTCAAAACATTAAATTAAAGGAAGGCAAGCCAAATGCTTTCAAATACAAAGTTAGAAAAGATAGTTAGGAAAGAATTTGTAAATTGGTTCCTTCATTGAGAAAGTTTAACACACGCGCACACAGCACATCCACAATCCACACCCGTACACTCCATACCCACACACACGCACCAGATGAAGCTTATTGAAGTCATTATTTTCTTCTTACCTCCCCGACAGCCTACAATAATTTACTAAACAATCTCTTTGTTCCTATGCTGTAATACAAAGATCTGTACTAAAGTTATGAATAATTAAGAAATAAATAGTTATAATCTAAGTGGAAATATAAAGATGGAATATAAAGTACTAATTTGACTTAGATGTAAGAGTTTTATCCTAGATTGTATTAACGAACTAACACTAACGTTACTGCTTATATTTTAGATCCATATTATAATCGTTATGCTATTAGCAGAAAACGTTTATGTTTTACGAAAAATGTAGACATACTTCTGTATATGTTCATGAAGCTTAATGGAAGAAATATTAACTTTAAACATCCATTCAGGCTCACACAGAAGAAAGTAAACAACCATTTTTTTTTATTCCTTAGTAAAAGATAATCCATTGCCATGCTAAGTAACCCATTAGACGAATGAATCTGATTTTGAGTTTGTCATATTAATTAAGTCTTTGATTTATTCTTCCAGGAAAATATATTGAACACTAGTTCTTAGTATCAATGCAATAAATAAACTTTCATATTCGGTACCTCATCTCAGTTATCAAACAAAAAGTCCCTAATTCATTCACATTATCTCCGAAATGTTTCGTAACTATTAAGTCTAATTATTTCATTTAATTCTGTTAAATATTAAGTGAAATCTTTCTATTGTGCTTGGATGAGAACATATCTTTTAAATTATACTTTATCTATATTTAAGTTATCAGACTATAATAAACAGTAGGCGATTATTATACTACCAGCCTCCGTGGTACTTCAATTGAAGGAAAAGGTTTAGTTCTTGATTTTTTTTTTAATTGAAACTGGATATAGTCTAATATGTACAAAAGTATTCATTCTTGACAAACAATTTCATGGTATAGTGATTTAGTTAGAAATTCACATAAAATTGAATCCATGAATTATCTAAGTACCAATTAATTACTTTATAAGTATTAGACGAAAAAAGCAAGCAGATGAAATATCTCTACTACTTATGGTAGACGAAAGTGATAAAGCACTTCACATTCAATACCTACATATATTAATTACGTGTACAACATATAATATATATATATATATATATATATATATATATATATATATATATATTTTGAAAGATCAATCAATAAATTCCTAAATGTATGAATCTAGTTTAATTTATTTTAACAATAAATATATTAGACGAAATAAGTCTAAAGTTAATAGGTGAAAGTTTCAAAACTTAATATAGTATGAATCCCAAAATAATAATAAACGTCATTATATATTTATATTAAAAAGTTATATATATCGTTACGCCAGGTACATGTCAGCTAGACGATTCCTGTATAAAAAAAATATTGGACTATGAATGATTCATAATAATTATACTATTATTTATTACTCAATTTCTATACTAATAATCAGGGGGTTTAAATAGTAAATAGTTTTGAACAGTTTCAAGTACATTTATGTTACAAATTTGACTTTTGTGCACCATAGGAAGGACATGACGAAAGCCCACAGATCATACGTAAATCCGTTATATACACTTGTATAATTAGTATGAGATTTAATATTAATTTCTCATATACCCAATAAAATCTCATAATCGTCTAATGGAATTCTGTTGAGGTCTCCATCATTATAGATGAATGCATTATCTAATCAATCTACAAATCATTAGAAAAAAATTGATACTTTTATATATATATATATATATATATATGAGTAAATTGTATATTTACACTTATATAAAAGAATGATAACAGATTGATGATGCAATAAAAGAATTATGTCATATCAAGTTAGGGAATCTAGTAAATCCATTCATAATAGGGGCAATGCTTCAAATGTTTCGAGACTATCACATAGACCAAAAGTTATGTGAATCTTAATGACTACTATTATGAAAGGTTGATGTAAGGGTTTTTTTTTGGATAGTAATGTTGTTAACACGCTGAACTAAAATGATCAAATTTTTGCTTCTAGGGATAGATGAAAATGAAGTTTTCTAGAGTTTATTTAGAGATTGACTAGTTTATCAATAGGCAATTCTTAACACACATAAACTTGAGTATAATGTATCACATCATAGGTTGGTTTGCATGTGGATGCAAGAAAAGAGGGTGGTAGAATATGTTTGAAGGAAATTAAAAGTCTATGAGAGGAATTATCGTACTCGTAGGATAAAGATGGTGGTAGTGATGATGTCTTGAATATCTAGAGGCACTATCTTTGTGATACTCAGTTTCTCATGTTTAATGATCATAGAAGTCTCAACTACTTGCTTAATCAAAATAAGTTACACAAGAGACAAAAAGAGATTGATGAAGTTTTTAAAGATTATGATTTCAAGTTTATGTATTATCTAGAGAACAAGATTTTGGTTGAAGATGCATTGAGTAGGAAGACAATCCAAGTATCAAATGCAATTGTTAAAAACTTAGGTAAATGGAGTGTTTAGTCATAAATAAGTTAAGGATTTCATAATGGGAGTAAATGGAGTTATGAGGTTCAAGATAGAGTTTGTGTACCTGCAAACAAGAAGTTAAATAAAATTATGTAGCATAAAAGTTATAAGAACAACTTAGTTTGCATCAGACATGATTAAGATGTATCAATACTAGAGTTTCTTTAGTGGCTCCACACAAAGAGGGAGATGGTTTAGTATGTATTTGTCTATCTAACTTGTTAAAAGGTCAAAGTAAATCAGACTTGGAAAGGTGTTACAAAGTTGTGTGGAAATGAAGTAGCATTGTTATGCAATTGGTTACCTATTTTCCACAGTCAATGAGAGGACATAATGCAATTTGGATGATAATAGGTTGACTAATTAACGAAGAATGCACAATTTCTTTTTAAAAAATGGATGGAGTTTTAAAAGACTATGATTTTTAGTTAATGTACCATCCTAGAAAAGCAATTGTTGTTACATATGCTTTAAGTGAGGAAAAAAAAATTAGATGTTTGCCTTGATAGTTAAAGAGATGGAGTTGATTGCAATTTTCAGAAGTTTGAATTTGAAGGTTTATGTATCTTCATATCAAACACTACAAGATTTTGGATTACACAAGAATTTTGTTCATTACTTATGAACTTTTGTTGTAGGTAATTACAATTTTGTGTGTGTTTAGAGTTTAGGGTCTTAATGCATCTTAATCATACAATATTTACAAAATAAAAAGACAAATAAAGTCTCTATTATTCTTTATATACATGTCCTTATATACACTCATATGCACAGTATAGTCATAGCATATCACAACACAAACAATACATACAAGGGTAAGTTATTAGAAGAAATGTTTAACATAAGATAATGTATATGAAAAAAATACAAATTTTATTAACAATCCATAAACATTCCAACACAAACATACAACAACTATACAAACTACACATGGATCTATCATCAAAGGATATTCAACAAATGGCATATCAATTGACACCTTTCGGAATACCTATATTAAGTATGACCTACTAAAGACTAACATTTGATTCAAACAAATACTTAGATTTACAAGGGAACATGAGAATAATAAATCAATGTAAGTTCATTAATTACAACCCAGTTCCCAACATGAGAATAATAAATCAAGTTAAGTTCATTAATTACAACCCAAGTCCATACATCTACACATGTCAGGGTGTGTAAGGACTTCCTCTTCATCTTCTCACCACCTGATGTCTTGGGTCTATGTGACTTAGACAATAGACAATCAATGAAGTAAGGAGATCTCTGTTACAATATAAGTGTCAATACTTAATACACAAAACAATGAGTTATAATGTTGTTTTCCCTTGAGCGAAAATTATCTTCGCTTGAGCAAAAATTTCTCCACTTAAGCTAAAATAAGGTTGAGAACTAGGCTTGAATTTCATTTTTATTTTTGCTTGACCGAAAAAATCTTGAGCTTGAGCGAAAATCCTTCACATGAGTGAAAATATCAAAAAAATCAATCTTGACAAGAGAATCACACTAGTTTTCAAAGATCTTTTTCAAAAGCATTCTAATAATACAACTTCTAAACAATTTAAAATAATTAATCCAAATCATAATTTTTTAAACATCATCCTTCACTCATTTCAACCATTTTAAAGCAATCATTCATTAAAAAAATTCAACAAAACTTAAATTCAAATGTTTCAATAGGTTGAAAACCGATTGAAATTTTTATATAAAAATCAAAATCTAGTGACAAAGTTACTTTTACATCCAAATAATCTATCTTAAAATTCTATAAAAAAAACATAAATAATTTTCCTTACATGCCATGTTTACCTTCAAAGCAAATGTTCAAATTCAACCAATAAAATTGGTCAAAATTTAAGAACTTAAAACAAAGTATCCAAACATTACAAAATTTTATTATATACTTAACTAAGTTGAGATGATATTTTTTTAGCTGACTCCACTAAAATTAATGACAAAATCTTAAAAAAAAAGATAATAATTCTATTGAGTAAATAGAAGCTTACCCTATTTAAAAATCTGATTGAGGTAAAAATAATTTTTAACTTTTCCACTATTAAGTGAGAGAGTTAGGTTTTGAAAAATATGAGATATAGAGAGATGGAATAAGAAAAGTTAGGGACAGAATGATTTAGTAAAAGAGCGAGAAAGAGAAAAGTAAAAATGAAAGAGAGAGAGGATAACTTACCTTACACAAAATATTTTATTAATTAATCATAGCATAAAAATTTTTAAATCTTATATTTAAAATATGGATAAAATAAATAATAAAATTATTAAAAAATAGGATGCTAGATTTCCAATTAACTTAACCACGATATTATCTTTCCAAGCACCCTGACCCTTTAAGAAAACATCTAGGATAGATGTTGGAGAATAACATCAATAACAAACTAATAAAAGAACATATTTAGAATATAAAAGAATAATAAAATATCAGTCTTCATTTCTATTCTTATATAAGAAAAAAATATTTAATGATTTAAATTTTTAAAAATGAATTAGTTTATGATAAATACTTTTGAGAATATTAATATAAGTTTCTTAATAAAATTAAAAGCATACCAAAAAATTTCAATCCTTTATCACACTACACGAAATTATAAAAATAGCATGACATTTTTGATATAGTAAAAAATACTAAATTTTTTTTATTCCTACCACTCCTATAATAACAATTTGTTTTGAAAATTTTAACTAATAGACCTATGAGTATGAAACTTACAGCCTGAGTGAGAAAATCAATCAAAAATTAAAATTTAATTAAAAAAATTGGATTTCTATCCTTAATTTATGTTAATTAAATTTATGTACAAGTTAATTTTAATTTGTCTTCTTATTTTCTCTTTATAAACTGATCATGTTGACCCTCATATTTATTTTTCAAAAACTAATAGTGAGAGTTTAAGATGGTGACAACTCAGATCCAACGATGACGATTAAAGTGGAGCTTAAAATAATGTTTATATCTTCTACACAGTGATTGAAATATCAAGAACATTTTTTTTTGTTGGAGAGGATCGTAACACTGATTTTTTATAGCTTGTGATTAGTGAGGTTGAAATAATAAAAGAGAAAACATTTAAATTTTTATTTTTGCAAAAAAATAATTAATTTATGTGTTGTTTTCTGCTTTAATTTTAGTACCTATTCAATATAAATAAAAAATTAACTTTTTATTTTTGTGAAAATTGTAACAATCTAAAAATTCTATAAAATTAGTCATCTTTCTACTCTTAAAGAAACAAAGTATAATTTCAAATTATAAAATATTTAATAAAAAAAATAAAGAAAAGAAGAAAGAATAAGAGAATAAAAGAAAACATTTTTTTTAGCTTGAGCGAGAATCCCTCTCGCTTGAGTAAAATTTACTCACTTGAGCGAAAATTGTCCAGAGAGCACTTCATCTCCAGTGTTATTTTCGCTTGAGTGAAAGTGCCTTCGCTGAGCGAAGATCTTTGTTTGCTTGGGCAAAAGGCTACTCGCTTGAGCGAAAATGCTCTAGAGAGCACTCCAGTTCCAGTGTTATTTTCACTTGAGCGAAAGCACCCTAGCCTAAGCGAAAATCTTTGCTCGCTTAGGCGAAAGGCTACTCGCTTGAGTGAAAATGCTTCAGAGAGGACCTTATTTTGTTTACGAAGAGCTCGCCCAGGCGAGATTTGCAGAGTGAATTTTTCTGTAAAATTCGCTTGAGCGAGATTCTCTCGCTTAAGCGAGACTATCAGAAAATGATTTCTCAACTAAACTAACTTTTGTCTGCTACCAAGTATTAACAGGCATTTAAGGTTCAAAGTACTATAAAGTCTTCAAATATATCAAACTTATGTACAAACTATCTACATGACAAAAAGGAAGATCATCTTTAGGTCATAAAGTCTTTAACTACATCAAAACATATATACAAGTATATACAAGGCAAAAGGAAAATCAATTTAAGGGCATATCATCTTTAAGGTGCTCCAAAACTTGTATCTGCACCTGTTCATATACATAGTACAGTCATTGTAGTGTATACAATAACATGAAAAGCAAGGGTAAACTAGTGAAATTAAAATTTTATAACATACTAAATACATGCAAAAAGAACAAATTATATCGGTCATAAGAATTCCCTTAAAGTCTATCGTATCAAGTTTCAATACAAGTTTTCCTTTTTCATTTCAAATACTCATGTCAAACATTATACACAAAGGTCTCACATGGACCACATCATACATACAAGTCACATATGGACATATCGTCTTCCGGAAGACTCATTAAGTATGCCCCTACCAAAGACTAACATCTAATCTAATACTCAAGACTTAGATTTAGCAAATCTATGAAAAAGGACTAATCTAATACCCAAGACTTAGATTACTAGTGAATCTAAGAGAAAGGACTAATCCAATACCCAAGACTTAGATTGTCATCGAATCTAAGTGAAAGGATCAGAGTAAGTTCAAACATCCAATAACGAGTGTCTGCCAACGGTCCTGGTGTGTATGAACTCCCTCATCAGCTTCTCACCATCAGATGTCTTAGTCTATGTAACTTAGATCATTAGTGAAGCTTGACGATATCTGTTAAACATAGGTATGTTATACTTAATGTACTCAAACAAGCATAATTCATACATTATCCCAAATGTATGACATCAACTTCATCATTCAATCGTTCACATTAATACTCATTCAATCCATAAATAATATAGTATGCAAAAATTTTCACAATCATAACAACACTTAATTATTAATTCATCAATCATCCAAGAACTTCTTTAACATTATAACAACATACATCTACCAAATTCATCAAATTCATTTTCCAATCAAAACAATTCACGTTCATCCAAAAACAATTCTTAGAAAGAAGCTTTGAAATTGATGACCACGTCACTCACACATCTAGATATTCTAACATAATGATCCCCTATCAATTCCTTCAATCAGGCAACAATACCAGTCTAACTCTGGGAATCTAACAAAAGTTTTTCAAATAACACACTAACTTTTAGTATAACCTTAATCAAGTTAAGAGAAGCACTTTTCTTAATTGTTTCCACCAATATTGATAATAAAACTTAATAAAAAATAGAGAACAAATAATCTTTAAAGCAAATATAAACTTACTCTATTTTCAGCTATTGTGGGGCTTGATCAGATTCTAGAATGGAGAAAATATAGAGGGTAAAAATCAGGAGAGAAGAAAAAAATGATATGGAGGGAGAGAGAGAGAAAGCCATGGGTGGGTTTTTGTTTTTCTTAGTATTTTTCCTCTTTATCCTTATCTTCTCATGGGGTTACAAAAATAATTAATTTATGGTGTTATTTTTGCTTCAGTTTTGGTAGAGATTTTTGTTGAGGATGTGATGCCTTGAGACAGCTAAAACTGATAGAGTAAGTTCTTTTTTTCAAAATGAACAGACACTTGGAACTTATGTAATTAATTATAAATTAATTAATTTCATTCATTATAATTAACTCATCAAGAGAATATCAATTAATTCTAACGTTATTGATTAAAATAATATTTTTTAATTTGGTATCCTAAGGAAACTTCTTAGTAAGAAAAATCATTAAATCTATACTATTTTGAGTTTAAATTTTTTATTTTTTTTTTGTATTTTCCTTTATTATGCCTTCAAAATATACTAATATATTAAAAAAATTAATATATTTTAAAAATTAAAATTAGTGTATTTTAAAAATATATTAAGAATAGTAAAAGAATAGAACCCAAACGTTTAGCAAAAATCCAAATTTTACTATTTCATTGAAATGTTTTTTATGTCATTAAATCATGAACGGCAAGGTGAGTTAAGTCCTATTAACTAAAAATGATAAAAGTATATCTTCAATTTGACGAATCTTATATCTTAATTTATTTTGGATAATTTTTTTTATCAATTTACATTCGTTTTGATGACTAATTTGTGTTATAACACTTCACTGAACATTTAAAGTAGATCTATTTATTTATTTCAACTATATCTTTCTTTCACAAAATTTAAAATCAAGATTTCATTTAAAGGATTAGAAATCAATTTCACTCCAACTAACAATGTGTTAGTATAAACAAATTTAAAATAAATAAAAAAAACTTATATTCATGGTTGTCTAAGATACATTAGGCAAGAGTGAATCTTGAGGTGAAGCATTTGTTTTAAAAAAAAAAACTAATTTTTAATTAAAATTATTATATTTTATTCTATTTTAAGGTTTTTTAAGGAAGAAAAATCATTTAATATATGATTATAATAAGTTCTCTTTAACATTTTATTTTCTGTCAATATTAAAGTTAATTTGTTGAATCAAATTTAAATTCTCTCAATCAATCTAATTATAAAAGTTATATTATGACACATAAAATAAAATAACTTTACTATAAGAAATTGAACCATCTACCGGATTATATGAAATGTTATAAAGAACTAAAGGATTAAAATGTGAAAGATCACCCTTTACATCTGACCCACGATCAATTGAAACTATTTTAATTTATTACTAAATTTTATAAAGAAATACAATAGCAAAAGTTGTAAATTACATAAATGATTCTAATTTAATTAAAATAATAGATAGGCAAAATTCAGTGAGATGTATATATAATGAGAAATATTAACAACCGCAACAAAAATATGAAAAATAGAGAGAGTCTAAGCATTTGGATTGAAAATAAATATATTCAAAGAGAGTAGTAGACTTTACACTACTTTTGATAGATTTAAACAATTAAATTAATGAGTGAATAATTTTAAGTTAAATAAAATACCGGAGAAAATATAGAATTACAAAATATAAATTCATTTTTCTCTTATTGGATATTTAAACTCTATTTCCTTAATTTTTTTTAAAGAAACAAGAACATCTCCTATATAAACATCAAACGTCTCCTATATATACTCACATGAGTTGCTTTAGGATTTGGAAAATAATATTTGTTATCTCTATTTTGTTATATATCATTGTTAAAAAAAACACACTCTCGTCAATTTTGTCTTAGTGAAAGAAATTTTACGGAACACTAAATTATAATTTTATATTTTTTAATTCAAATTTCATTATTGTATATAACAATATTTTTTGCTTCAATGGAAAAAATATTTTTTGTAAGTTAAATTGTCTAGAGTTATTTAAAGAAACAATTAGAACATATTTTAAATAGGTTTGGAGGGTCAAGTGAGATCTCTCAAACAGAAGAGTCATTTCAAATAAGAAAAATCATTCTTAAACATCTTAATCATTAAATTTTAATTATTATTATTATAATAATGGATAATAATAATTTTATAAGTTACTGATATTAAACAATATTTTCATATGAATGTGAAGATTGAAGAGAATTTTCATATGAATGAATCTTATATGTGCAACACCAACTCATATGCTGTCATTCTTACAATATATATTTTACTGAAAAACTTGTTTAAGGTACCATTATTTAAAAGGAAAAAATTAAAAAAAAAATCAAAAAGTGGGTAGTGGGTGGGAAACTATAATTGATACGTAAAATTTGTCCATAAAGCACATTTAGGGAAAGAAAGGTGTAGTTCTTGAAGTATTATTTAGAATTAATTATTTCCTTGAACTATACTCATCTCATGCATGTTCTAAATGCCCTAATATCATTAATCCATGTTGTTTCTTTAACTAACTTGAGTATGATATCTTAACATATTTATATATAGTGAAACCAATCATTGTTATCTTTTCTCTCCCAATTGGAGAAGTCTCATGGAAGAAAGGGTTTGAAAGAGTGAAACCTAAGTTAATTAAAGAAGCAAAGGATGAAGTGGAGCAGCATGCACCAGCACACTACCATGTTCCCTTTTCACATATTTTAAAGAGTAATTTCAAAGGCAATTGAATGAATGAATGAATGATTCTAAGAGTGTGACTCAAGTTAGTTATGGGAAAAGAGAAGATTGAAAGAAGAAAGAAAGAGTGTGAGAGCAACACAAAAAAAGAAAAGAAAAGAAAAAACCACTTTTGATATCTTTTCTTTTGAGATAAAAATCAAATATTTCTACTAAAATTTGCATGAATGTAATTGTTAATTTTTAGGTATAGAGTAAAAACATACATTAGTCACTTTTGATTTATTAAAAATATAAATAAAAATCTTATCTAATTTTATCCAATTAATAAAACTTTAATTTAGTTCATCAATATTCAACTTTTTTTTTATATAGATGAGTATACCCATTCCATCTCTAAATTCAATATTTAAAACTATATTTTAAAAAGTGTATATTTAAAATCATTGATTTTTTTTTAAATGAAGAAATTGGTACTCGTAAGTAAAATTAAATAAAAGAATTTAATTTTATCTGCTTTTATATATATTTTTTATAATGAATAAATTAAATAAATTTGCTCGTGCATAAATGGAATGATTAATGGGTAAATGAATTATGTATATCGCAACTCCTGATCTAGAGTAACACTTGCTTGACTAAAGCACACTCGTTTTGATATTGGAAACTATTTAATAAAAAATGGTTAAAATAATGAAAAAAAAGGTCTGTTTGCTAAAAATTTAACCAAGCATTGGTTGCATAAGAGAAGACTGTTAGTTTAAATAAATAAATAAAAACGATTTAAAAGATTAATTAAAAATTGGAAAACCGGTTATAACGGTTTAAAAGATTAATTAAAATTTGGAAAACCAGTTATAACACACACACACACACATATATATATATATATATATATATATATATATATATATATATATATATATATATATATATATATATATATATATATATAT
>Ga0209489_102361_pt1 | contig 38541 bp, 16 predicted proteins | sample SiratrowhiteBW_FD_187527 | JGI IMG/M metagenome (GOLD analysis project Ga0209489, IMG submission 187527) | Root nodule microbial communities of legume samples collected from California, USA - Siratro white BW (SPAdes) (version 2) | ecosystem: Host-associated > Plants > Roots > Nodule | place...
AAAAAATTATATATATATATATATATATATATATATATATATATATATATATATTCTATCCAAATTCATTATTTAAATCATATATTATTAAAAAAAACAATACTTTTGTTTAATATATTTAAAAAGCTGACTTAAACAAGCACTAAAAGTTCTTGATTAATCCATTTGTTAAACCTTATAGGCACTGTCTTGAGCGGGTAAGCAATAGTTTACACCAAGTCGGCTTTCTTTTTAACGGAGAATAGATTACTTGAGCAACTTTTCAACTAATTGAATCTTATTTCTGATATAAGATATACAACTAGATGTATAGAAAAAGAAAAACTTGATAGTATTCAGCCCGAATTCATAAATATTCAACAGTCAATATTCAACAAGTCAGTGATAATGATAACTCATCATCGTTAAGTGGCTATCTAGTAGTGAATATTCCCCCTTTATTTAACATTTGCGTATGTGAATCCAACATTAAACGAAATTCCAATAAATTAATGCCTGAGGAGTCAAGCCATACAATTGCAATATGCAAATCAAGAATGTCAACTAAAATCTTAATGATTACACTCTAAGAACACTAAAGAATACTCGAAATTTTGCTAAATTACTGCAACTGACTGAGCAACAAGTTTCCTAGTAACTAACAACTTCAACCATGAGTAATGGGTTTGACCAAAACAAAATGATTTTGCAATTACCTAAGTTTACCTTGCCCAGACGATAAGGATTCTGGAAAATCTTTTCCAAAAAAAGCATGTTCCGCAGCATTAAAAGAAATGCTGCGAAAGAGCCAAGGCAGTATCCCCAAAGAAGAGAGAAAAGGGTTGTGTGAAATGTTAAGTCACCCCCCAAGGAAAGCTTAGTTGTAAATCTTGCACAGCATATTTACTTTCTCAATTCGAAGCTCAAACCATCAGATCACAGACACACTGATCATCAGAAAATGTCAACCATTTGAGATGAGGCGAGATCATGAATTGCAAAGACAGCACATCTTCAGTCACAACAAAAAAAGAAAAATGTTAGTTTGGATCTGCAACGTCAAAATTGTAAAAGCTGAAGGTAAAACTATTTTTTCAAGAAAAATCTTCAAATTTCATGATGCAACAATTTAGGCATGAACTAGTAATATTATGAAGCTCTTAAAATATAAAAGATTAGTAGAATCCGAATTCCTGTCTGTTATTGTATACACTTATTAGAGAATATTTAGTTGTCCATGCAGGAACCATGTTCAGATAATAACGACTTCAAAATTTACATAAAAGCAACTAATTGTTGCTTCCACTGATAAATGTTGAAGTTCTTGGAAGCGGATCAAAAGAAATGGGTAATTTAGAAACCTAAAATTCACTGAAATTCAGTCACAGAACTTAAGGGTTCAAAAGGTACAGTGATTGCAAGAAATCTTTTTTCTTCAACAATATCCAAGAATATCTTCTTTTTCTATTTTTTGATGGTGGGGTCACAGATGATCAAATCATAGCATTTAAAAGACTCCTAAACGATACTAGAAACAATTAAATATTCATTTAGCAGTTAGCACAAAAAACAAACAAGCCATTAAAGGTCTAAGCACAAAATTAATTGAGACTAAACGCTATAATAAACAATAAGCAAGATTTATGAACCTAACACATTCAATTAGCAACTAAATAACAACCTTTTAGAATAGAAAAAGACCACGTGATTCCAAAGGTTTTGAGTAAGAATGCCATGCATCTGTATAATGTGTAGAAACAGAGACTTCAACTTTAAGCTTCAACAAACTTCTGTCTCAGCTCAACCAGCAACAGCTCAGTGGCTTCTCTCACATTTTTTCGGTCCCAAAGTCCATCAATTACAACATTCCATATTTGTTCGTCTGGAATGCATCCATCTAACACCATCTCATCAAGAATCCGAGCAGCTTTGTGCAGGTCTCCTCTCTTACAAAAACATTTGATTAGACAATCAAAAGTGCCAACTTCAACAGAGATGCCTCTAGTACGCATACTCAGATACAACTGAAATGCACGAGGTGGATCAACATTATTACAAAGACCCTGGACTACCATGTTATGCATCCTAACATGAAGGCTCCAACTTGCTCGATTTGGTGAGATACCACCTAGCACCATCTCATCAATGAAGTTTGCAGCTTCTTGAAAGCTGCCTGCAGCACAGAGGCCACTTATGACTTTTCCATACAACCCTGCACTTGGTTTCAAGCCTTGAATCCTCATCCTGTCAAGAATCTCCACAGCTTCACAAAGCTTTCCTTCTTTACACAGTCCACTGATTAAAGAACTATACGTAACCATGTTGGGTAAATGGTTCTTCCTAACCATCACTTCCAAGAGCTCCAATGCTTGTGATGAATGACCACCTTTGCATAAACCATCCATAAGAGAACTATAAGTAAAAACATTTGGTTCAATGTCATTTCTTTTCATTTCTTCAAGCAATCCAATAGCTTCATCTAAATTATTAGACTGACACAAACCATGTATCAAACTAGTATAGGTAACAACAGAAGCTGAAAAACCTTTCTGCTCCATCTCTTTGAATAGTTCCTTTGCCTCAATGATACTTCCAAGTCTACACAACCCATTAATCAATGTACCATATGTATATGAATCCGGCTGGCACCCACGGCTGGGCATCTCCCGAAATATCCGTAAAGCAGAATCAACAGTCTCCTTGTTTTTGCAGAGGGCCTTGATCAAAATATTGAGGGACACAACACTAGGCGGAAATCCCATTTCTCTCATCTCCCTGTAGAAACCAATAGCCCTCTTTACATGGTTTTCCTCCACAAGAATATCTAGTATTGTAAGGTAAGCCTTTTGAGTTGGCCTAAGCTGAAAACCTTCCATCTTGTGGAAAACCCTGATGGCATCAAGTGGCCTATGCACGCGTCCATAACCCCTGGATATAGTTAAAAGTATGTCCTCTGTAACCTTACAGTTTTCTTGCTTCATTCTCTCAAGCATCCCTTCTGCTGTCCTAAACTGATTCACTGCAACTAACCTAGAGATCATGAGACCAAAAGTTTCATGATCATGACGAAACCCATTACTATATTCAGCAGTTGCAGAATCGAATATAGTAACAGCTTTGTGCACGTCCTTTTCTGATTTAATTAACTGCACAACTAGAGAATTTGTTATTTGCTTTGGCCACTTGAACAGAGTTTTACTACCCATGACAACTTCAATTTATATTACAATACTTAAAAATGGTATATGTTTTGGACACTTGTAACTTAGCCCCTCACAAGATAGCTGGTTCCAACATTCAAGTTTGTTCTACTCTTATGCATTTGGTCGAATAGATCTCCTGCTATATAATGTGCGTGAACCGTGAAGTATCAACCATCCGAAAGCTGTGTTAACTAAGACTGAATTGAAATGAAACGAGTCAAAAATAAAAATTTAGGCCAAATAGAAAAATTCTGTTCGAAATATTTTAAATGGAAATCTAGCAAAATGTCCAAAAATTAAGTACGGCTACTATGTTGGCTACCATGTTACGTTGTTTTCTAGGAATGGAACAAGTCTTCGGTAACAAATCTGAATCACATTTTCAGACATTCTAGTTATCAAATAGGATTGTTCACCAAGCAAAACATACATACAAAACAAGATCCTTGAAAACGTTTGATAGTTAAAACTAGGATGAGTAAAGTAAAAGAAAAATCAATTAATCAAAGTATCATCTTCACAAAATTAACCATAAAGGAACTAAAATTTGAAACAAACTGCTAATGTTTTATGTTCAACCAGACACCAAGCAATCAACAACCTAGAGGGTACTCAACCATTGCAATCACGATAAGCAAAAAGAAAACCTCAAAACCAGATCATGGCTAGCTAAATTCACCAATACGTGATATCAAAATAATACCACATAAAATGTAAAGATTCAAATAAAACCCACTGTATATAAGATAAACATGGAAGAAACTTCAAACAAGCAACGAATAAGAGCATGCCAAATTCCCTAAGCATCAATAGGTAAGCCGAACCATCCCAAAAGAAAAAAGTTCGAATTAAAGAACCCAAATTGATACAACCAGTTAATAACCCAAATACAATGCTTAAATCTATAGCAAAAAAAAAAAAAGACTTTGTTGGCTGCATAAGAGTTACCTTACAATACAGAATAAAAAGCCCTGATTACTAAAGATCTAAAATGAAAAGGGGAACCAGAACGCCGACAAGTTGGGATGCTGAATCTTGTGGAGAGCAGTCGACGGTGAAAATGACCAGAATTTGGGGATTTCCGGTGGCGGAGAAAGAACAATGGAATTAGGGGTTTAAGTGAGAAAAGAAAACAAACGCTGATTTTGCCGGGAAGTTAAGGTGGTAGCTAACGTTTTACTGTATACTACATCAACAATAACAAAAATAATAATAATAATAATAATAATAATAATAATAATAAAGTTAACATATTCTAATAATATTATTATTTTTCATTTTAGAGTTTATAATAATATTTCACTTATTAATTACATACCAAAATATTCTACTAATTAAAAAGACTAAGCAAAGTTTAATTGTTTTAATAGAAAAATGACATTAATAATAATAAATAAATAAATAATACTTTTTAATAATATATTAACTGAACGAATCATAAATTGAGTGTATTAGTATGTTTTTAGTTTTAATAGTCATTTAAATTAATTTGATTTGGATTAAAATTTTCAGTTAATTTAATTCTCAAATTGTAATGAGTACATGAATAAAAACTACGAAAATAAATAACGAAACTATAAGAGATTTCAAAGAATCGTGACTAAAAATTTTTTTTTTCATAATTTTTTGTATTTTATATATTTTATTGTCCTTAAGATTTATTTGTATTGATTTTACTAATTAGGATTTGTTATTAGAACTTAATAGATCACATGTAATCATGGGAAGTTTTGTGTGTGTATAGATATATTAAATTGCTTAATTCTTTGTTTTATACAAAATTGAAAAAAAGTGTATACCTTTGCAATCCATCCACTTTATCAACCCTCTTTCTATAATAAAGTATATATTTTGCGATACTATCATTTTTTTTCTATCTATCTAAAGTGTTCAATATTTCATTTCACACATTTCTAAAATTTAATAATAAAATTTTCTCTCTAAAACAATAGTGTATTTTTCTGGTTTCTCTATTAAATGATTAATTATGAAATTGTTTATATTTGATTTAATTGATTATTTTTTATATGTTAGACTTTCTAAAAAAGATAGGTGTGCATCCACTTGACTATTATACGTGAATAATTTATCAAATCAATTTTAACTTTCAATTTATACTAAACTTTCAGATTACACAACTCATAAAATCTTGAGAAAAAAAATTCCAAACATTGAACAACCGAGAAAAACGAAACGCAAGAAAGAGCGAGAATGGGTGCTGGGGCTGAGAGAGAAGAATGAGCACTGAGAAAAGAAGAACATACTAAGGACATCACCAGTAGGTTTATGGGCAATTTGGGGTTTTACTCACCCTATGACGGTGCAGATGGAATTTATGGGAGTGCAGAAAGAAAGACCCAAACTTGTTTGGTTTTCATGTTAGTTCAACCTCAAAGCCATAGTGTAAAGCACAAAGCTGACATCTAAATTATTTTCGGGTACATCACAGGCACACTGGATTATCTTAATTAATTTAATGAATGTATGATTTATACATGGAGTGTGTAATAAATTATTAAAAAGAATTACAATTGACCTTTTATTTTCTTTCAATAAAAGGGTTTAAAGGGTAAAACTAATCTCATTTGAGTATTAAGCCTTAATTTGTATTTGCTTCGCTTAATATGGTACTGATATTATCAAATACTTCATTACTATGTGTTTAAAAAGTATCCAAGTCTTTCAGAAAAACACAAAACCTCAACAAAAATAAAAGCATGTAAAAAATATAGAGATACTAGGTAAACTAAAATAAAATTGCCTTCTTTCTCCATGATGTTCAAAGTTATGCCTGAACCAGGACCTATTCATTTATCTCTGCAACATATGTTTCCTTCAATTTTCAACTCAACAGCATGATGCTTTCAATTTTTACCAATCTATATAGTTAGTTTTCTTGTGATTGTGTAACAAACCCCGGGTCAAAATAAAAAATAAAAAAAGGACAACATGAAGAAATTACACCTTTTAAATACATTTAAGCAGGAGAGAAAAATAAATATAACTAAGTAATGGATAAAAACCATAATACAAAAAATAAGTAATGGATAAGAACCATAATACAAACAAGAATTAAAAGCTCCTGTGGAGGGAGGAGGAAAAAAGAAAATACCAAAGTGAGAAATTAGATGGGAATATTGGCATCTCGAATGTTAAATATCTTTCTATTATATTTTCTTATACATTCATACTTCCATATACATACTTGAATATATATACTTCTAAAGTTTTAAAGGGTTTATCACATTGATATATCTTTCCTATGCAATTACATTTCATCTTTGTTCTTATTTATTTATTCTCTTTCCTATTCTACTATTATTTCTATTCATTGTATCCTAACTCTATGTGTGAGTACTTAAAAGAACTGTTACAGTTGACCCCACAAATTTCAAGATATGTTGGATTGGCCCAACCGAAAGACATTAAGGGATTGTGTGGATTTTTGGGTCTTATAGGTTACTATAGAAGATTTGAAAAAGGTTATGGAAGTATTGTTTGGCCTCACACTCAACTCCTAAAGAAAAATTGTTTCCACTAGAATGAAGAAGCAAAAAATGCATTTTAAGACTTAAAAAATGTTATGGTATCTGTATCAATCTTGGTTGTTCCTTATTTTTGTAAGCTCTTCCATCTTAAGACAGATGCATCTGGAAAAGATGTTGGAACAATTCTGGTCCAAGAAGGTTGTTCGATTGCCTACATAAACCAGGAACTTTCGGAGATAACTCAAAGAAAATCAGTCTATGAGAGGGAATTGATGGCGATTGTGTTTGCCATCCAGAAATGGCGTCATTATCTCTTTAGCCAACAGTTCACTATTTTCATGATCAAAAGTCTTTAAAATACTTGTTGGGCCAGAGGGTGGCAAAAGAGGGGCAGTTGATGTGGCTCAGAAAATTACTAGGCTACAACTTTCAAGTATAAGGTTGGAGCTACTAATAGGGTTGTTGATGCCTTATCATGAAATTTCATTTTTTCTTATCTTTCCTTTTCTATAGTAGTTGTATGCAGTGATATGAAGGCAAAAGTATTGGAGGATTCTTAATTGAAAGGTATTATGCAAAGATTACTGTGGGGAGAAGAAACAGTGGATGATTTTAAGATGAGAAATGACAAACTCAGGTACAAAGGGAGGTCGGTGATTGCTAAATCCTCCAAATAGATTCCCAAAATTCTGATGGAGTATTACAACTCTAAACTTGAGGGCCATTCAGGATTTTTCACATATAAGAGGATTTCTTTATCTCTACTGGGAAGGTATGAAGGTTGTTATAATGAATTTTGTCAAAAATTGCGAAGTCTGCCAAAAGAACAAGCACTCTACACGCTACTAATGTGTGGGTTGACATATTTATGAACTTCATTGGTGGTTTGCCAAAGGTCAAGGAAATAGACACAATATTGTAGTGGTTGATGGCATGATTAAGTATGCACAATTTTTCCCTTATCCCACCCTTTCACAGCAAAAGAGGTTGTTGTCTTGTTTATCAAATAGCAAAAGAGGTTGTTGTCTTGTTCATCAAAGAGGTGGTGCGCCTCCATGGATTTCCCTTGTCTATTGTCTCTAATAGGAAAGAAAACTTTATGAGTGTTTTTTTTATCTGAGCTCTTTAGACAGGCTGGAACATCACTGAAAATGTCATTTGCCTATTATCTCCAAACTGACAATCAAACTGAAGTTGTAAACAAGTGTTTAGAGACCTATCTTCGATATTTCACATGTTCTAAACTAAAGCAATGGCCAGCTTGGTTATCTTTGACAGAATTTTGTATAACACTAATATTAGCATGAAATTATAAGGATGACTTCCTTTAAAGCTCTGTATGGAAGGAAGTCTCCCTTTGGTAAAGGATGGTATAGAATCCACAGTGGAAGAGGTGCAGCTACTATTGGAAGATAGAAATCAAATGTTAGATGAGTTTCAGTTTCAACTTGATAAGATTCGGAATAAAATGAAACAATCAGCTGATAAAAAAATGAGAGTTAGTAGTGTTTGAGATTGGTGACTTTCATGATCCATTTGAAGTGCTCGAACAGTTGCATACGAACTAAGGCTACCAAAAACTACAAATATCTATCCAACTTTTCATGTTTCCCTTCTTAAACAAGGTGACTCTCCGAAAGGGGTTATTGTAACAAAGTTGATGCTGGCTTTCTCCTCTTTCCACCTTGAGGATAAGGTGACTCTCCAAAAGAGGGTATTGTAACGAACCCATAAGCCAAAATGAAAAAGGGACACACGAAGAAATTACTTACACCAAGAGAGAAGAAAAATAGCGAGAGATATAAATAGGAATTTAAAGCTATTGTGGAGGGAGGAGAGAAAAAGAAAAGAGTTGAGTGAGAACTTCGGGGAGAGTATTGGCCTCTCAAAAAGTCAAATATCTTTTTATTGTATTTCCTTACAAGTTTATATTTCCTTGAATATACACTTCTCCAGTTATGAAGATTTATCACAGTGATATATCCTTTCTCTCGAGTCACTTTCCATCTCTGTTCTTATTCATCTATTCTCTTCCCTGTTCTGCTACTATTTTCATTCATTGTATCCTAACTCTGTGTATGAGTGATTACCTGGATAACTGTTCCAGATAGCAAAATCTGTAGACTGCAAAAACATAACAAATTAACAAAATTGATGTTTGAACATCAGAGAAAACTGTAGTTAGGTACAACTGGAATTACACTGTTACAACACTCCTCATCATTAACAACTATAACACAATTATTTCATTTACAAAAGCATCTTCGCCTAAATGAAATATTTCTCCCGAGATACCTTTGTTACTCCAACAATTTTTCTAAAAAGAAGTGTGAAAGAGTACACATTAACGATGGTGAAAAAGTCAAAATGCTGTTCTGCCTTCAGCTTTGTCAAGGAATTGCTCTAACTAAGCATGAGTAGAACTGGAAACTTAACCAATGTCAACATCAACGGCCATTGACTTATCCTCTGAAGCAAATGAAGTTTCTGGAGCTGATGCAGTCTCCGCAAACTGAGTTGAATTGGACTTTGTTTCTGCTGCTGCAAATGGACTCCTAGTGTGAGCAGCAACACTAGTGTCTACTTCCATAGCAGAAGCTCTGGGAGGTGATGGTGGCTGCACCTCCACATCTGGATAAGCAGCCTTAAACCTTGCTCGCAGCCCCTCGTCAACCAACCTTACACCACTCAATTGATTACCAAGAGACATCCATCTGATGGAGATCAAGGAAGAACACAATCAACAATAAAGAACACCAACAGTATATAATTTCTATCTACATAACTTTTAGGCTCTAAACTGCAACTGGTCTACTTCTAAATTTCTACCAGTTTAGGTTCTTCGTACATTATCATGTAAACTCCGCTTACAAAGCATCAAAAACCATTTCATAATTAGACTATCCTCAACCTCAATCAAACTACTTCATGAATACCATGAGAGAAAAACTCGAAGGAAAATAGACCAGTCAAGAAAACAAACCCTGCATGAGTGTTGTGCATGCGAGCAAATAGTTCTAGCTTTCTTGTTCTTGGACTTATCCTCTCCAGCATAGGATACATCTACAAGAATACATTGACAACTTTTAAAATGTAAAGAATGTGAATTATTTAATTTTTAACAACCGGAAAAGTAGAATGACATTGTTATTAGGTGAATATTATGCAAACCTCATCCGGTTTCCGACTTGTTTCCCTGACCTCAGCAACAATAACATCTGTGTCAATGTTCCTGTTCACTTCAGGATTACCCTTTATTCCAACAAGACAATGTTCCTTACTGTGATTGAGCCAGTGGCCCGTGCGCCCAGTTCTGATTATTCGCTGAAGTTGATTTGTTTTCACCCAAATAATCTCCTCAACACGTTTATATCCCCAAAGTTCCAAGCTGGATGAAGGATAAGGAATATAGAAACCAAAAACAAATTAACAAAAGGCAGCCTTATACAAAAAATCAGGTAATCGATTTTTCTATCAAAATAACAATTAGCATATAACCAAACACAAAAACAATACCATTCCCGTCCAAGTTCCATTGCACGTCCAGTAACCCATAGAAAAATAAGCCCATCAGTTTGCAAAGCAGGAACATTAAGACTGCGCATTTCATCATCAGCCATTGTTCCATAAGGCAGTTCCATGTGAATGTCCCATGGTGGATCTGCCATTATTACTCCAAATTGACCTAAAATGTCCATTCTAAAGTTACGTATATCACAGTTGATCCATTGTGGTTCACCAAGTTCCACTTCAGAACAATATTCAGCACGCTGAGGCTTTAGCGGTTTGGGAGGAGGAGGGGCACCCATCATTGCTGGAGACACATCAGGTGTAGGGTCATACTCATAGTGAACATACTTGCATGTCTGTCAAAGAACAAAAAGAAAAATACACAACTCAAACTAAGAATGAGGATTACTAAAATGAAAATAATTTCGAAATGAAATAGAGTAAGGTAAAAATCATGCCTTCATGTGTCTGCAAGTATCAAGAAAAGAACAGTCTCCTAAATTGATGTCAGTATGTGGAGCAATAATCCGTCTAAAATGAACCTGGCAGTAGAAGGACCATTAATGCATGTCAAGAAAGGCTAACAGAAAAAGTAAACACCAATCTTCATGGTTAGATTCCATTTTAAAACCAAATAATCAGCATATTAGTTTAAACCAACACAGATACAAAAAGTTTGAAATAAAATCTAAAAGATAGAAAAATAGTAAAATAATGTCCTTATCACTAACCTTGTCGCATGCTATAAAGGAACCAGATTGACGTCGGCAGTCCTCTTTAGTCAGTAAGTCACAGTATTGCCTGACCTGGGAACCACCTTTTGTTTTGAACTGAAACAACCCATTGTAAAAGAGCCCAATTAGATCAAACTGTAGAAAATTGCATCAAAGCAGACAACAAGCATAAGGGAAGGGAAAATTTAGCATAGAGCCTATTAAAATAGGCAGTGACTTCAAACCTTGGCGGCTACAGCAGTTTCCCTCGCAGTTGGTCGGTGAATTAGGTCCAAAAGCTCCTCACCAGTTTTAGATTTTTGCATCTCCCTGAACGTTTTCTTATTCAACAAAGCCTCAAGATCTTTCATATCATCATCTAAAGTTCTTGGTTTTTGTGACATTGCATTAGGACTACTCCCTTGTGCGTTTGGCCCCAATGGGTGTCTGTGCATTGAAGGAATACTCATACCTCTATGTGTCCCCATCATGCCCATTACTCTGGGTGCTCCCCTTGGTCCACCTGAAAACATTGGCTGCAACCCTGACATATGAGGGTCCCCATGGGGTATCCACATTTCAGACATTGGCCTCAGAACTGGCCTTCCCATACCAAGCAAACTACCATTCACATTAGTACCACTGTTAGTCATTTGTTGAACTTGATTTTGATTTACATTCCCATCTCCAGAACTCGATTCAAGCTGTTGATACTGTGCACTTTCTGGCAATTCTCTCAAAAGTCGGGTACGGTCTATATTCAAAACCATAATTCTTGCCTTGCCACTCACCACAAATTCCTCCACTTCAACACCACCATTATCATCTGCCATTGACCTTAAAGCTATCTCCACTGCAAGTATTGCCCCTGAATCCCCTCCAAGCTCCTGAAGCGCAGCCTTTTCTGTTGGTGTCACTGCCTGATCATTTTCCAATTTCCTTGACACAGTGGAAGAATCAATTGGTGAGAAGGGTACTCGCCCTAATAGACAAACAGCGACCAGTGAGCGAACCACTGCTAATGGACTAACCTTCTCAGAATCTACTTGAGATGATGGGTTTGAATCGATAGATGTTTTCAGTTTTTGATTCCTGACATTTGTCAAGTCAGCTTCAGAAGAGCCATCAACGTAGGATTCAGAATTGGAACGGTGAGTTTGTTCAATAGGTTTCTTGGGGTTCAATTTAGGATCAGGCAGAGGCAAAGCAGGTGTAGGAGCAAAAGGACGATGGTTGAAAGAAGATACAACCTTGAGAGAAAGGTCAAGGGATGAAACAAGATTAGGTATTACAGCTTGTATAGAAGCAAGCATCTCCATGTGAGCCTTGTGTTGGCACTCTATGCGAGCTTCAAGCTGTTGCCTCATATCTTTAATGGAAGCTATGGTGTCCTCATTACCGTCTGATTGAGTTTCCATGGATTCCTTCCTATCACCAACTCTGCATAACATTTTCAGACATTCTGGTTATCAACTAGGATTGTTCCCCAAGCAAAAAATACATACAAAAAACGAATCTTGAAAAGTTTGATAGTTAAAACTACGATGGGTAAAGTAAAAGAAAAACTAATTAATCAAAGTATCATCTTTATAAACAGGAACTAAAATTTGAAGCATACTGCTATTGTTTCAAGTTCAACCAGCCACCAAGTAACTTAAAACCTATAAGGTCTCAATCCTGACAATCACAATAAGCAAAAAGAAACCTAAAAACCAGATCATAGCTAGAAAAATTTCACCAATACATAATAAAAAAAATAATACTGCATCAAATGTAAACATTCAAATAACCACCATTGCATACAAATAAACATGGAGAAACCCAAACACTCAACAAAAAAGAGTATGCCAAACTCCCAAAGCAACAATACTTAAACAAACAATACACAATCCAAAAGCCGGTTCGAAGCAAAAAAAAAAATGATACCAATAGTCAATAACCCAAATACCAAAAAGTGCTTAAATTTATAGGAAAAACAAAACTTCGTTGGCGACATAAGAGTTACCTTACAATACAGAATAAAAAGCCCTGATTCCTAAAGACCTAGAACGAAAAAAAGGAACTTGAACACCGAGTTGGGATGCCAATCTTGAAGAGAGCAGTCGAAGGTTGAGAATTGGCGGAACTTGGGTTTTCCGGCGGCGGAGATAGAAGAAAGGAAAGAGGGGTTTAAGGGTTGCAGCAGTGACGGAAGAAAACAAAGGCGAATTGATTTTGCAGGTAAGCTTAGGTGATAGACAACGTTTTACTGTAATGTTGTCTCAGTAATAATGAAATTAAAATGTTTTACTTTTATTACATTGCTTCGTTATTTATTTATTTATTTATTTATTTATTTATTTATTTATTATTATTGTTATTTTCACTGTAAAGTTTATAATAATATTCTATTTGTTGTTATGTTGGTAACTGTAGAAGAGATTACTCATTATATTTTGTGCTCGTAACTTTCACATAAAATAATAATATGTATCTATATCATTTTTTTTAAAAAAGAGAATAATATACTTATTAATTAGATAAAAAAAAGTATTGTATTAATAACAATAAATAAATAAATAATCATAAGAACATATTATTTAATAATATATATTAACTGAACAAATTATAGATAAAATAATATATCATTTTTAATATTCATTTAACTCGATTATAATTAAATTAATTTGTTTGAAAATTATGTATATATATTAATTATAATATTCATTTAATTCAATCATGATTAAATTAATTTAATTATTCATTATTATTTGAATAAAATTTAAATATAAACTAAATATTAATTTTAACACTTTTTAGTGTTATATGAAAAACATACGAATAATAACTTAGACTCATGTTAGAAAATATTTTTTACAGTACTTTTCGACCCTTCTTTGAAATTAACTTTTATATATTAATCATTTAGTAGATTGGTTAATGTTTAAATAACACTAACTATAATTTTTGTATGATCTTATAAAAGATGTTATAAAATATCTTTAGAGTATAAATATATTATAACTTATAATTTAATTTTAGATATAAGTAAGATGATACTTTAATATTTTCTTTTAAGAGAAAAATTTATATAAGTAAAAATCTCAGGTTTTATCTTTATAAAAAGTTACTATTTTTCTATAATCGACTTGTAGTAGTAATTAGGATAAAAAAATTACTTAATCATAATCTTAGATTGAGTGAGTTTATTTTTGTCTATTTTTGTTTCTTTAATCAGTTTTTAAATCTTTCTAGTCATCTAAGTTTAGATTATGATTGCATGTTATATAGTGTTTTTAACTTCAGGAGTAGTCTTTGAAAATTAAAGATTACAGTGATGTGTTTTAATCGTTAATTAGAATTTTGTAGTGCATGTTAGGCTATCTCTAAGATTTATAGGTTTTTGGAGATCTTTGAGAATTCAGGTAGTTTTGTAAAAGTTAGTTAATTTTGAAATAGAACCCTATCTAAAATGATTGATTTGGATTATTATGGTGTGGATTGATTTAAGATTATAAATGAGTAAAAATCTTGTAGATTAGAAACTGAGACGGAGAATTTTGTATCAATAACGTTAGGAGCATACCAGATACGTCGGACGCATTTTGAGAATAGATACTCTCGAGTTCGATAGTATCAATTCTACTTTTGATTTATTTCAGTATTAAGATTTCTCTTCTCACTTTTACTTCTCTCTTCTCATGGGTAATATTTAAGATTATTTTTAACAATTTTTTAAATTATATAACTATTTTTAATAAAATTGTGATAATTATTTTTTTACCACAATTAGTTAAACTCAATACCACAACGCATCAAACAACTTTTAATGAATATTTCCCAACCAAATTTCAATTAAATAGATGAGATGTTACCAAATAAAAAATATATAATAATATTTAATACTTTAAGATTTTGTTTAGATTAAGAAATGAATTTGAAGAAATAGATTTGAGTTTATTTGAAGTGAAAGTATGGAAAGTTGGTTGTTTGGATTAAGAGAGAAATGATGAAAAAATAATAAAAAATTTATAAAAGTTTGTAAGTGATGTGATAGGTATAGTTGATAAAATAATTTTTTTAATAAATAAAATTATAGTTAAAATTAATTTAAGATTGAATATAATTAATTTATTAAGCATGATTGATAAATTATTATTATTTTAATTAAAGAAATTATAAAAATATCAATTATTTTAAAATAAAAAATTAAACTATTATCGTTAATAATATTATTATTTATAAATTAATTTTGATTATTATTATAATTTATTATTTTATTATTGTTACTTTTATTTTTTTTTAACTTTATTATTTTATTATTATAGTTATTATTGTGATTTTTTTGTTATTTTTAATTTTTAATATTAATACTATTAGTATTTTTTTACAATTATCTTATTTTTATTATTGGTTTGTAAATTTATTATTAATATTTTTTATTTTCATTAATATTTTATTATTAGTATTTTATAATTTTAATAAATTTATTATTAATAAATATTATTATTATATTATGTAATTAACTATATTATAATATAAATATAAATGTTAATAAATTAATAATAAAATTAATCATACAAAAATTTGATAAAAATAACTTGCTTCGCAAATCGTCTCCGTATTTTCTGTCTTTTATTATTTTTTTATTCTTTAAAAGATGAGCTTCCATTGCATTTCTTCGTATATTATCTTCCCATGCAAATCTGTCTGTTAGATTTAAAGAGACCTAAGTGAAACATTGAAAAATATTCATTTTATCTTTATATTATCTCCCCACGCAAATCTGTCTGTTGATCTAAAAAGACCTAAGTGAAACATTGGAAAATATTCATTCTATATAATATTATTAATCTGGGCTATGTTGTATATTATTAATCTGGGTAGTGATTCTTCAAAATTGAAAACCCTTTAATAATATAACATTAAACTTTAAAAATATAATAATTTAATTTATAACAATATGATAATAAAAAAATCGACCTAACTTTAATTACATAGTTTAGATTAATTGAAAAAAAAAATCATAACACGTCAATTACTTATCTCCAAATCTGGATATTTTTTAGATTGGATGATCTTTATCCTTGTTCTTATACTTTTACTTAAGACTACTCAAATATAAAATTTTAAAAAATAGCTCGAAAAATAAAAGCTTATGAGAATCTATAACTTAATTTTAGAAATAAGTAAGATGAGACTTGAATATTTTATTATTAAAAAAGTTTATATAAATAAAAAATAATAATTTTTATTTTTTTTAAATTTGTTTTTTGACCTTATTTATCATTAGATTAATGATTAGAATCTGCGAATAAACTCTGGATGACAATTAGAGTAATACTGTCCAATCATAATTTTAGATTAAATTCATTTTATGTCTCTTTTTTCTTTTGAACTAGTTTTCAGGTCATTCTAGTCATCCCAGTTTAGATTGTAATTGCATGTAATGTTTCTAGCATTAGGATTAATCTTTGTTATATCAGGGTTTCAGTGATGTTTTTATCATTGACAATGATTCTATGGTGCAGGTTAGACTATCTATGAAATTCCTAAAGTTTTGTAAGCTTTTTGTGAATTCAATTAAAGGAAATTAGTTTGAATGTTTTTAATAGATATTATAATTACTTGTTTATTAAATATGTGTTAGATGAATTTGAATTAAATTGAATTATGTATGGTATGATGTAGTATCTATGTTTGTGAACGATATGTAATGGTGATGGAGACATAGTATCTTTAGGAAAGGAGATACCAGTGTTGAGATTGTTCATGATGTGCATTTTTTGTGGATTTCTCTAGAGGAGGTATCCTAACTCTACTACTAGTATGTTGAGATTAAATAGATCAAGATGGTCAGGTAGTGAGAATCAAAGGAAGTTTATATGAGTGCATTAGGGTATAAAAAAATTGATTAGATCATATTATATGGATTAACAGATTACGGTACGATTGAAAAAGAACAACTGATTGAACCAAATCATATGGATTAACATGTTCATATGATTAGGCTACAATATGAAAAATAATAGATTGGACTAGGTATAGACCTCTGAATCCTTTTCAATACATGTGAAAGTAGAGTTAAGTGTCTTTACTCATGAGTTAGTGTATGTATGATAAGAGTTATTATAAACATGTGATAATGGTAATATGATGTATGATGAGATGCATTATGAAAGCATGATGTGTTGTAGAGTGGTTAAGATAAAAAAATTATAATTTATTGTGTGACTCCTCAATGAGCTGACAGAAAAACTTTATTTTATTTTATGATTCAATAAATATATTTATTATATTTATATTAACTTGTGGGGAGAAGTATATTTTGAAATACTAAGATGAATGTATGAAAATTTATAAATATATCTATTATTAAATTTTTGTATGATATAATACTATTATATAAAAATATGGGACGTTACTATCTTTATCCTAATTTTTATACTTTTTACTTAAAGACTTATTTTTATAAATTATAGATATTTTTTTTTGCATTTTAAATACAACAAAAGTAATGATTGCTAAAAAATTGTGTATTGTTAATTTTTTCATTAATTTTCTTTTGCTACTAGGGAGCTATAGTCATAGAAAAAAAAACATTTACATGTTTGTTTGGTAAATTTTAATTACTTGTTTTCTCTCTTATTTTTTATTCTTCTTATTTTCCTTTTTTAATAATAAATAATACTAAATTAAAATTTATTGCTTAATTCTTATATTGATATATTGAATGTTAAAATTAATTTGAAAGAGCAAATATTCTTTGATTTTTTTTTTACATAATTTATAATAAATTTTCAATTTTTATTATTGTAATATTTTTTCATGAAAGTCAAATGACACATGATAAGAAAAGTTAATGCTTTATTATAATTATTGAGTTCAATAAGGGTTTTCTAGTGCTTATTTATAGTTAAACTTTTAATGTGAATTTCACGGATGAAAAAATGTAATCGAGAGGGATGATGCACTAGAAAATTAATTTAATGTATTCTAAGAAAATTAAATACTAAAATAAATATTTCAAGAAGTAAAAGACAAGTGGTCTGTTTAATAATTTATTTTGAACATATAAATTAGAAAGGAATGAATCATGTTCATAAGAAAATATTCATTACATGTAAAGTGATATATAATTATGAGACTCATTGATTAAATTTTGTTAGTGGTAACAAGTTATTTATGTTTTCTATAAAATACTAATTTAACGCATTTTAAGTAAATTAAAAACTAAAATAAGTATTTTAGCATAATGAAAGACTTGGACCTAACATTAAATAAACAAATTGTTTAATTTAATTATTAATTTTCATTAAATATTTTGAATATATATAGTATGTTTCAATTTATTGATTATTTAATGTTTTTTCTATTTTAAACTCGTCGTACTCTAAATATTTATTAATTATAGAAAGGATTCCATTGTTAAGGTAAGTTCGTCCATCACTATATTCGACACATAGATCATTTTAAAGTTTAAAGCTCAACCATACAGAAAGAAATGTATATTAAAATTGTTCTTAATCTAGACTTCTAAATAATATAATAATATAAGATTATTTGATATATCAAATTAAAACTTAAAAAACTTATTAAAAGAAGTATAATACTTTTGAGAATTCAATACAAAAGGATATGTTTTATTTTTTTCAGATAATAACAAATAAACTATAATTACACAAAAATTAAAATAAAATACTAAATAAATTAATGATATTTTTGTAATTAAGCAAATAGAAAACAAATATATACATACTCAGTCTTCTCCACACTCAATTTTAAAAGTTGAATATTACTCATAGTCATATAAAAAAATAAATAATTTTTAATTTTTTCTATTAAGAAAATATTATCAAATATAAGTTTACTTGTTACTCTTAACTCGACTTATAAAAAAATTGATTAATGGTAATAAAAAATGTTGTTGTAACCTTATTTTTAATTATACTTTTGTCATGACATTTATAACATATATAAAGTTAATTTTGATAAAATATAACAATAGACAAGAAAAATATAAGAATAACTTAATAACTTAAATATTTTTTAATAATAAATCCTAAAATAACTTAATATACAAGTTTTTTAACTAGTTTTTTATATAGACTTCAATAAGAAAAAAATATAAAAAAACAAATATAAATTATATACGAAGTAAAACAAATTTGATGTGAAAGTTAATTATGTGTGTAGGTGTGAGTTTGTGTGTGGATGCGTTGGTTTACGTGTGTGTGTGTGGATATGGGTATGTTGTTTGTGTGTATATGGGTGTTTGTGTGTGTTGTGTGTGCATATGCGTGTGTTGTTTGCGTGTGTTGTGTGTGCATATGGGTGTTTGCGTGTGTTGTGTGTGCATATGCGTGTGTATGAGTGTATATTGGTGTTTGCATGTGTTGTTTACGTGTGTATAAGTCTTTATGTGTATATATACGTGTATTGTTTGTATCTGTTGTTTACGTATATATGAGTGTTTGTGTGTACATATACGTGTATATACATGCGTAGATGCATTAATAAAAAATGAATAAATGTTTATTGTAATAGACAATTTAAATAAAAAATCACAATTTACACATCTTTACTTTATTTGACGATGTAAGATTGGAATAACAAAATCTTCCTATTTGAAAATTAAATTCTTAATTTTAACTATTTTTTTTTATACACATGATTTTAATGTCAATGAATACATCAAACAAATCATCCTCATTTCGCATAATATTAAAATAAGTTTGACATTAATCTTTCTTATCCGTCGCCACAACACCTTACCAAGTTTTCTTATTATAGAAATAAAATATTCAATTATTTTTCAGTGTTTATAACTCTATATTTTCATTAAGATTAAGTAGAATTCACCAATATCTAGTCTATTATAAGTTATGTGAAGAATTTGAATATTATTAGTAAATTACTTTTTATTATATATTTATAGTAATATATGAAATTTTAAATAATATAATAAAAATTATATTATTTTCTTTTTTATTATTAAAAAAATTATTATATGTTTATCACTTCATTCTTTCTACTTTAAATGTATTTACAAGTTTATTTGATAAACTTATAAACTAACTTGATCAATATAAATTATTTTATGAGCTTCTAGCTCACAAACTATAGAGTTAATTCAATTAATTTGTAACTTTTTTACACTGTCTCTTATATTTAATATATTTATTTATTATTTTTTATTTTGTGTTATTTATTATTATGATTATACATTACAATTTTATAGACACAAATTAATTATTTCACTATTTTTAATATTTGTTGAGTTTTTTTTTTATTTTAATTTTGTGCAGTTTAAACTAAAAAAAGGTTACATTACAAATTGAAGTAAAAAATATTATATTTAAAAATTACACATAATAAAAATTATAAAAAAGAAGTTTAATATGATATTTTAAATTAAAAAAAATAAAAGATTTATTTAAAAAAAGTAAAAAAAAATTATTAATACTCATCAGATAAATTCATATTAAAAATAATATATTTAAATGAAGAAACGTATATAACTTTAAAACAATAAATAAAATTATTAAATGGATTAATATTTATATAATAAAAATTACATTACTAACGCTTAACTTATGACATTCTTTATGAATTTCTCTTTCTACAATAATGAATTTATATAATCTCTCTAATAAAACGTTTCATTCAGTTTTATAAATTTCTATCTCAAAAATAAATTATTCCAATCTTTCATTTAATAATTTTCTCTCTCTATTTTTTTTTAACTCTTCTTTTTGTCACCATCTCTTTCAATTTACTATAAATACCTTCCTCTCCTTCTACTACCATTCACTCATCCCAAATTTTCTTCAATCCATGGGACACATTCCTCTTTCTCCTAACCTCCCTCATATCCTCACTCTTTGCAATTTCTCTCAATATTTTGAACAAAACTTGTTGCAAATTAAAGTCTTCCATTTTTCTTATTTGAGATATTGTAGAAGACAAAGATTTGGTTTTTATTCTTTCTTAAGTTTTTTAGCCTTTCTCCAAATAAGGTTTATATTTCATTTTATTCTCCAAAATTGCAAGAAACTTCCCCTCCCTCTCATGGTCCTCTTGGAGAAGTTCATAGCTCAAAAAATACACTTATTTTATTATCCAAATTTTAGACTTCACATAAATTTTTGAACTTTGATAGAAAATTTGCATTGAATGGGGGAATTCATGAACAAATTAGGAATTGTGAATTGTGATATAATATTCCTTTTCATCTCTCAGGCAAATTTTTACAGGTTTCTGATTTTTCGTATTTATTGACTACTAATTTTTCATTTTTATGTGTCTTGGTTTATGCTATGGTCTCTTGAATAATTTATTATTATTATTATTTATCTCTATTTGAGGCTTATACAATCCAAAATGCTTTCACGTAAAAGGCTAATTGATGTATGAGTCTATGGTGTTGGTATTTTTTTTTTTTTTTTATTAATTTTATTGTACAAACTTCATCTTTAAATTGTAGTGTAAATGTGTGTGTGATTTGTGTAAGTAGTGGCCATTTTACCTATTTTTCATTTCTAATTTAATGCAGCAAAATGATAATGTATCATTTGAAACTGGTATGTACCTCTCTTATAATCAATTCATACATTTTTATTCTACTTATTATCAATGCATATCTCTTGAGTATTCACTATCTTTATTTTTCTTTATGCTTGTGCAATTTATTTCTTCAGCAAAACTCTAAGGTACTTGCAGATTATTAAGTACCCTTTATTTCTTATGCAATATGTAACCAAATTGTTTTTTTGGCATTACAATTCTTTCAAAAACTGCAGTTTGAGGTTTGTGTTAACAGTAACACCTTCAACAAGAACTGAAACCTTTTTGATTTTGAAACTCTTCGAACTCAAATAGTGAGAAGCCAATAACAGAACTGGCAGCTGTTTCTTCCTACAATGAGCATTAAACTGTCACTTATTATTATCAGTCTTACTCTTCTAATAATTTGACTTTGTAAACATGCAGGTTCTTTTAAGAATCTTAAAGAAATTGAGTAAATTACCTTTCTCAAAAGAATTATCATATTTATAAATTTAAATTGGAAGGGTATGACTGATATTGAGTGACAGATTAATCCTCACTGCAGGATAGCAACAGCAGCCAACTCTGTTATTGTCATCTCATTGTTTTGGTTTGAACGGTTTCAACGTCAGAAAGTCCTACGTCTTATTGCTGTTGTTTCTGCTAAAGAATAATCAAAGACTGAAATTTTGAAGGAATAATCATGCAAGAAAAGAAAAAAAAAACCCCAATTGGTTACATATTGTGCAAAGGTCACCATTTGTCGCATAAACCTTAAAGAGTGTTATGCCAGAAAACCAAATTGCACAAAGGTGAAAATTGAAAGTATAGTGATTAAGATATAGTCAGTTGATAATAAGAATAGAATAAAAATGCATGTAAGATTGTAAGTGAGATGCATCTCTATGTTTCAAATGTCAAAATATCAATTTGTTGGTCTAAATCCATTATTTTTTTATATGTCCATGACCATAGGGGATAAATCCAATATAATGCATCCATATTATAATTAGTATGCATCTATATTATAATTAAGGTAAAAGAATAACATTAAGGATATGTAACTTTGAGAGAGCATTTATATGTGTGGAGAAATGTGTAAACAACCACTTCAAAGAAGAGAGAGACAAACACAATTCAATGCTTTTTTCTGCAAAACCTGGGTTGATTGTTTGAAGATCCAATAATGAAACCTTGTTTGATTGAGTTATAATTTTACTGAAGATTTCTAGAGGTTTGTAGAAGGGCGTGAGAAATCTTAGTCTCAATTGTTTCGGAAATTCAACGGTGAAATCTTCTCCAAATCTCCAATTGCTTTGAAATTTTGACTGGAGTCTATCACTCACAATACTTCATTTTGGACGGTCACATTTGAAATCGGGACTCTGTTTTGTTTCTAGAAAATTTCGTGAACAAAGATCTTTTAATTCTTTCTTGTTAAATTTTAATTTGTTGATATTTTGGGCTATTATTGGTGACTATTTAAGGATTAGGAAGAGTTGTATTGATATTCTCTTTGATTAGTTTTTGTGAGATTCATTGTATCTTTATTTTATTATTATCAAAGTATTGGCCGTCTAGTAGGTTTTTGGATCTCTATTGAGAGGTTTTCTCCAAATTAATAATTATTGTTGATTTATTTTTCTGTTGTGGACTTCATCTCATAAAGTGAATTTTATTGTTTTTTTGTTTGACTCTATCACAATTTATCTGCGATTTAAGTAGAATATTGATCGTGTAACTAACTAGTATGCGGACATGTTGAGGTTATACTTGGTGATTCAGCGTTAGAGTTTAATCACTGTTATCAAACAACATAGAATAAAGACATTACAAATTATTATTAATAAGTCAATTGATTTACTTGGATCCATCCTTTTCCGTCATACAAGCACATGCCCAACATGATAGTATACCTAGGATTTTTTGATTTCTGTTATATTGAATATACTAAGACCAATAAGTGACTTGAGTAAAAATATAATTGAAAATATCTTGGGGAGACTAAGAACCATGATTAAAGAATCGAAGATCGAAGAGTTGAATTAGAAAGTTTAAGATGTCATCTGGTTATAGAATATTTTAGAATCGGATAACACCTTACACGTTCTGACTCAACTGTTATATTCTTGATTATTTATTTTAGATTCTTAGTCTCCATAGGATACTTGCAAACTATTCTCTCTGATATTTGATGTTTAGACGATAAGTTAGTTATGAGTATGTTTGGTATAACAAAGTCGAATTTCATTATCTTTAGAAGATTCACCTATTTATACCCATCATGTTCAATTTGTATAGACGATGAAAATGAGTCTAAGTAAACCCAATTGACTTCTTAATCATGGTTTACAAGATGATTCGTGTATGATGTTGTGATTAAAATTTAATCTCGCATGAAGCAGTTGCCCAGTGTTCTTAGACGATTTCTTGATTATTCAGTGTTCGGTTAACCCATATTATGAATTACAGAAACCAAATATTTCGATATCAATGTCATATAATCTATACTGGAAAAATATCAATTCACGTTAACTCATTGCCAAAATAAGTTAGTAGAAAAAATAACATGATAATAAATAAAAATATAATTTTACTAAGAACACCTTTTTTCAGATTTCAAGAAAAAACCTTAACAGACTCTCACTGAATGTAATATACTCTCAATTTTTCTTGAATGTTGATTGTTCATTATGAGATTGAAAGGAGATGAATGATATAATACTATGAGGTGTCTTGACGTATAAGTTGCAATTTAAGATTCGAAATATTCCTCTGTGGAATCATGCGAGCTTACCAAAACAGATAATTACTAAGATTTGAGGCATACGATGAGGGTCTTCTTGCCAACTAAAAAGAAGGTTTCGCATCTGATGATGAACATGAAAATGCTAAAATAACTGTGAATGTTAAGAAACACTTTTATCCTTGTCTGAAGAAGAGATTATTTACTTTAGAGATAAATTCAGGCCATGGGAAAGTTTTGCATTTTATATTTCAATTTTAATGTTTCATATAATTTTGTATAAAAGAAATTTATCATGGAATACAGAGAATGGATATTTTTATTATTTTTTAGATTTTGTTACAACTTTCGCCATGGGAATTTCATGAAGTTGTAGTTTCCAGTGATATTTGGAGTAAACAATACGATATTATGTAAGCTTTCCCACCCAGAAACCTAGTTTTATTTTTTAACACATCTCATTTTCATAAGTTGAAATGTGTTAAAAGTTATAAAAAATAATAATTTTGTTATGGTTTTCTATTTTTAATAATTTACTATTAATAAGAGAAAGTAAGTTAGAATAGTTTCATAATGTGTGTTTATAAGCAGCACCTTTGTTCTAATCTTCTTAATTAGTTAAGAAAAGAGATTAATTAAATTAATAATAAAATAATAAAAAAAAAGAGAGAGAAAGAGTTGTTTATTTGTTTAGTTTTTGGTGCATGCATGTCTTCTTTCCCTCCAGTTTTCACGCTCACACGCTCTGCATCACTCTTTTTCCAAGCATTCTTCTCATTTTTTGTTATAAATACTATAAGAGAGTTTCTTCATCAAAATAACAGAGAAAGAGAAAATAACATAGAAAATATGATTGATATAGGTAGTGAGAAGAACACAGAGTCTGTGTGTGAAGGAAATTCCTCAGAACATCATCATTCACTGGTAATTTCATCCACCTCCTCCTTATGCTTCAGTATCAAGAGCAAAATTTTAAGAGAAACTTTTCTATTCTGTGGAGAAGTACTACGTGAAGTTTTTAATATTTTATATAATTAAATTTCATAGTAAATAAATATTTTTATTTATAAATTATATTATAATTAATATACATACTACATGATTTTATTTGAATATATAAATATATTTAAATCTATAGAGTTTGTAAGATTGCTTTTAATTATTGATCACTACTTCTAAAATAATTTAAATTTAATTTAGAAAATAGATGAAAGAGAATATATTAAAGAATATTGATAGTTAAAAATTTTAAATATATTAAAAAAATAAAAGAGCATATTTTAAGATAGTTAAGAGAATTTCCTTTGGCTGGTTAGTAATATCTAATTAAGAGAATATCTCTAAAAGAAAATTAAAAATGTTGAAAATAATATAATATTATATATATATATATATAAAGATTTGAAAATTATAAATAATGAGAGTAATGTGAGTGTTTATTTAAATTAAAGGAATCAGTGTCATTTAATTTAATTAAAGCAGAAGGTAAAGGGTAATTTTCTCATATATATATATATATGATAATTTTTTTAATAATTCAATTTTTTTGGAAAATATTAAACTTTTTTAAGCCTCAAATAGTTAGGAACCTAATCAAAACACCCTCATTAGCCTTGTAATTGCCATGATCAACATTGTTGATATTTTCTCCCTGTTGCAGACATTCATTGTGAATACAAACTTTAAAATGTAGGAGAGTAATTGAAAGAAGTGATCACATATCTATGCTTAAGCGAAGTGGAGCAAGAAGAGCATATACAGTAAGCAGACCTATGAAATGGCAGAGAATACAATTCACGTAGTGATGATTCCATGGTCTGCCTTTGGCCACTTGATCCCATTTTTCCAACTTTCCATAGCCTTAGCCAAAGCTGGTGTTCATGTCTCCTTCTTATCAACCCCCAAAAACATTCAAAGGCTTCCTAAACTTCCTTCAACTTTAGCTCATTTGATTGATCTGGTGCAACTTCCAATGCCACAATTGGATAAAGAGCTCTTGCCAGAAGGTGTTGAGGCCACCGTGGACATTCCATTTGAAAAAATTCAGTACTTAAAGTTGGCATATGATAAGCTGCAACATGTTGTGAAGCAACTTGTGGCCAATCAGTTACCAGATTGGATAATTTGTGATTTTTTTCCTCACTGGATGACAGACATTGTTCAAGAGCTTCAGCTGAAGTTAATCTTCTTTTCTGTTTACTCGGCTTCTGCAATGGCATTCCTAGGACCACCAGGCACAAGAAAAGCTCCCTTATCTCCAGAAAGTTTAACAGTACCACCAGAATGGGTGACATTTCCTTCATCAGTGGCTTTTCAAAGACATGAGGCAAGTGCTTTTTATGCTAATCTCTACCAGGAAAATGCTTCCGGGGTAGGGGACTTAGAAAGGCTTGCAAAGGTATTTAGTGCCTCCAAAGCTATATTATTTCGTAGTTGCTACGAGATTGAAGCAGAATATTTGAATGCATTTCAGAAACTAGTTGGGAAGCCTGTGATTCCCATAGGTCTATTGCCTGTAGAGAGAGGAATTGTTGATGGGTTTAGGGGTGAGATATTTGAGTGGCTTGATAGACAAGCATGCAAATCAGTTTTATTTGTAGGGTTTGGCAGTGAGTGCAAGCTGAGCAAGGATGAAGTTTTTGAGATAGCTTATGGAGTTGAGGAGTCTGAATTGCCATTTTTATGGGCACTCAGAAAACCAAGTTGGGCAAGCAATGATGAAGATTCTTTACCTTTTGGATTCATTGAAAGGACATCTAAGAGAGGGATTGTTTGCATGGGATGGATACCACAACAGGAAGTATTGGCACATCCATGTATTGGGGGGTCTTTGTTTCACTCTGGCTGGGGTTCTGTCATTGAAACCTTGCAGTTTGGTCATGCCCTAGTTGTATTACCCTTCATTGCAGATCAACCTCTTAATGCAAGGTTTTTGGTTAACAAGGGTCTAGCCATTGAAGTTAAACGAAATGAAGATGGGTCATTCACTAGAAGTGACATTGCAACATCTATTAAACAAGCTATGGTATTGGAGGAAGGGAAGAATATCAGAGTTAATACAAGGGAAGCTGCTACAATTGTAGGAAACGTGAAGCTGCACCAAGATCATTACATAGCTGCATTTGTTCAGTTTCTTAAGAAATGAATCCAGAAGCAAAATATGAAGCTGAATAGGATCATTAAGGCTTCTTGAGTTAGGGTTTAACGGTTTGTTAAATATACAAGCCTATTCTTTAGAGCAGTGTCACATAGGGCTTAGCATTTTTCTTATCCATTACCTTTTTAATTGGTCTACTTTATATAAAATTTATTAAATAAATAATTTTTAAAAATTTGAAAGTTTCTCTCAGTTTCAATTTAAAAAAAGAGTGCTTATAAGTTGACAACCTTACGTGGCATTACACCCAGGTTACAACCGGACATGACACTTAGGTGGCAACTCTTGTCTTACGTGAACAATACTAAAAAGTCCACAAAAACTTTTGAACCTTCTAAGTGTTTAACTTTATATACTTAAGTGTTTAACTGGACAGTACTTTCTGACCACACATCCAAACAACCATCTAAGTGCACCCATGACCTCCCCAACTCAAATCTTTACATCTTTTTAGTTATTGGATGAATAAACAAATCTGTCATTACTTGATCCTATAATTTCCTATCACTGTCGTAAGTAAGGAATGGACAGTACTCAAAAACACACTGCAACCTTTGCACCTTCTAAGTGTTTAACCTTATATATTTAAGTGTTTAACTGGGCATTACTTTTTGACCACACATCCAAACAACCATCTAAGTGCACTCATGGTCTCAACCCGTCGTGGTCTCAGCTTCTCCTACGCTTCAGCGTTTTCCCCTAAACTCACAAACACCACATTTTGTCGTCGCTGTCGTCGTCCACCTCTCCCACCTTTCATTCGCACGCCACTTCCCACCGTCCGTCACGTGCAACTTCAAACGAAGGTTTTCGCTTTTCCCTCACAGACTCTGCACATTCCACTCGCGAAACTCAACCTTTTCTTTCAAACTTTCTAAAAGGTTTTCTCTTTTCCCTCACAGACTCTGCACATTCCACCCCGGGAAACCCAACTTTTCCTTTCAAACTTTCTAAACATACAAAAAAAACTGTAATGCCCCTCTCTACGAAATATCATACATGCCCCTCAGCCACGTAGGAATTTACCACATATGCAGTTAGCAAAGGGTTGGCAGCCACGTGTGGTTGTTAACAAAAGGGTTAGACAACCACACGTGGTTGCCAACCCTTTGTCAACCGTATATGTGGCAAATTTTTCCTACGTGGTTGAGGGACATGTGTGTATTTCGTAAGGAGGGGTATTACAGGTTTTTTCCTAAGTTTAGAAAGTTTGAAAAGAAAGGTTGGGTTTCGCGAGTGGAATGTGGAGAGTCAAGGGAAAACCTTTTAGAAAGTTTGAAAGGAAAGGTTGGGTTTCGCGGGTGGAATGTGCAGAGTTTGTGAGGGAAAAGCGAAAACTTTCGGTTGAAGTTGCACGCGACGGAAGGTGGGGAAGTGGTGTGCGACAAACGGTGGGAGAGGTGGACGACGAGGACAAAACGTGGTATTTTTGTGTTTGTGGGTTTAGGGGAGAACGCCGAAGCATAGGAGAAGGTGCGACCACGATGAGTTGAGGCCATATGTGCACTTAGATGGTTGTTTGGATGTGTGGTCAGAAAATAATGTTCAGTTAAACACTTAAGTATGTAAAGTTAAACACTTAGAAGGTTCAAAGGTTTTTGTGGGCTTTTTAGTATTGTCCATTCCTTAGTTATGACAGTGCTAGGGAATTATAGGATAAAGGAATGGTAGACCTGTTAATTCGTCCCATAACTGAAAAGATGTGAAGATTTGAGCTTTGGAGGTCCTGAGTGCACTTAGATAGTTGTTTAGATATGTGGTCAGAAAGTAATGACTAGTTACACACTTAAGTATATAAGGTTAAACACTTAAAAGGTTCAAAAGTTTTTGTGAGCTTTTTAGTACTGTCCACATAAAACAAGAGTGGTCACGTAAGTACCACGTGCGGTTATAACCTAGATGTAATGTCAGGTTGTCAACCTATAAACACTCTATTTCTTAATACACATATACAAACTTGACTTTGTGAATTTTGCATATTTCTATTTCTTGTCATTTCATAGAAGTCTTACAACTTGGTATTATATTTTTTATTTGGGCTTCTATCCCTTGGATAGTCTCTATACATACTGCTGCCGTTATGAAAGAACGTGTGGAGGTTTGGAGATACAAATGGCGAAGTTCCAAACAGAACAGGTCATTTTATAGAATCGATGATAAAACGCACGGAGGAATTATTGGTAACTTTGGGTGAGGATTCTGTTTAAGTCACTGTTCTATTTGGAAGTCTTACATAATTGTGCTCGGCCAGTTTTTCTATGACCACGGTTTAAAACAGTTCAAAATTCAACTTCCTAATTGTGACAAAAATCAATGAACAAACCTTTTGGGTAAATCTTGATTGGTGTAGATTGAAAATTCATTCAAAGCGAGGGAATAAGAGATCTTGGTTGAATTGAGCACTGATGCATGCAAAGTCACTGCCAGATGAACAGATGAGTCCTGGACCTAGATCCAGCGATGGACAGACAAACAATAGGGGCGTGCAAGGTTTATTCCCGGAGGTAGAATGAGGAGTTAAGGAATTTAGTTAAGATGGTGTCGTCAATTGTGTCAGAGAGGGGAAGGACAGATATACAATGAGAGAATAATTTTGCAGAAGGAATGTTTGTCATTATAGGAGCTTGAGTTAAGGTAGTGGTTTTCACGTTGCAGGTTTGTCAATTACAGTAAGAGTAGCAATTTTTTTTTTTCTTAATCTTTCTGTGTTCTATCACCGGCGAATGACTTCACTGGTTAAAATATTTTACTACCCTTTCCAAACCCAAATGGATGAGAGCCTCCTCACTTCTAAGAGATATGGAGATAGAATATCATATTAACTTTTAAGTTCTATGATTTATGTATAAAATAACTTCGTAAGTAAACACATAATGCCAGAATTCACTCAACGAGAAAATTTGCGTTCTTTAGTAAATCAAAATTAAAACCTGAAGGCAAATGAACCAACTACACAGGGCAAACTATAGGATTAGAAAACTGCCTCCGTGTGAATGAATGACAAATTCCTTGTAAGCATTGCATTAGTAAAAGCTAAAGCTCACGATGTCTTGCAACCAGTTCTTCCAAAATTGTCTTCTTTCAGAGCATATCATTTAGAAGACATTTCTTGCCATGTGCTGCCAAGAGTAACCCCATGATTTTTAATGATCTGAACTGCCAGCAGCAGAATTTCCTGTTCAGCAGAGTATAGTTCATCTTTGCGCTGTAAAAGATACAAGATAAATACGAGGATAAAAAGATGTTAATGCAAATATGGCGGAATTTAAAATATAGCGAAGTAATAAAAGATTGTATGACACAGCGCTAAATGACAGTGCGAAAAAAAGATAGAAAGCAGGAAAACTGAAACCATAGTTGAAGAGCGCAACTACCTTCAGAGTGCTTTACAAAAAAGACCTTACCACTTCAAAATGGCAACCTCGCATAAAAAGTCACCTATGTACTATTATTTGAGACATAAAATTTTCCTTTCAGATGCTGATATATGAAATGTACGTTACTGAAACTGTACTATCGTTAATTGAGCTCCTAGTTTTCGGGACCACAGGTCACGGTCGCGGGAGTTGCTAGATAGTAACTGCCTCACTTCCTATCAACTTACGTACCAGGGATTATTTGGTAATCAGTATTCCACTCGGAATCACAACTAATTCTGAACATTGCACGTAATAGATCCTCCTGTATCTATTTTAGCAACTTATCAGAAAATCAGTTTCCTTGGCCAGTTGGCCAAACCATTATTCCTACTTACGGGGTACCATGTTTCTATGAGTTATTACTGTATCATCTCTAAGTATGGTGTTTGAAATTTAGGTGCAGTGAGATATCATTTGAATATTCCAAAACAAATCTAGAACAAGCTGGAAATCCAATCAAAATAAATGCAATATAAAATGAAGCAAAGCAAAGGGAAGTTAAAAGATAATTATAGAATCTCCATATAGTACTTCCTATAGGTGTTTCACTGTGCTTGCACGTCAATTTGTTAAAATATATTTTAGGAATAAGCTTTCCAAATTATGAACAAAAAGGAATCATAAAGTATGAAACAAAAATAATATGGTTAAATTCAGAGATTCAAATGGGTGAGGTACCATATGTTTGAGGTTGTATCCAAGAGTCAATTCTGCATATGAACTTTCTATACGGGATAAGTAACAGTAGGGAACATCTTTCCCTAAGAAAACCTTTGCATTTGATCTGAGCATGCTTTTTACATCATCTGATATCTGGGGAATCTTACTTAAATCCTCAGTTTGCAGAGGAATTTTGCTTATAATGGCACGATATTCAGCACGGGACTTGTTCACAATGACCTACAAAGTTCGCATGAGAAGAGGATTGTCATTCAATGAATGAGGAAAAAACGTATATCACAGTCACAACATGTAAAGCTCAAGCACGAAACATGCTTATAGAATTAAGGCATAGCTTCGTATCAATAGTGTGTGAGAAAGCAAACATGTAAACGTGAAGTGTGACCTCAATTTATATATCCTAAAGAGAAGTTTTCAAGTACACAAATTGAAGCCCCAAAATCAAAGGGAATTATAAAAATGAAAACACCTGTGCAATTAAGTAATTTAATCAGATATCTTGGCTTCAGTTTAAAAGCTGATGAAAAAATGGCTGGACAAATCTAAACTCTAAAGACAACATCCAATCCAACAGAATCTGACCATGAAGGAGCAGTACATGGTATGACAGCAATGCATTACAAAATTATTTGACCAAAAGAATAATGAAATAAAAGAAAAATCATGCTCATGATAAGAAAAAAAAAACATGGTTTGAAACACAGGCACATGTCAGCATTTTCTTCTTCCCTGTTATATTCGTATTTCTTTTTTCTCTTGCAAACAGGTTATGATCTAAAACTAAAACAAAACAAGGAGCAAAAAGGTCGCTGTAATCAGAATTATGGGATGGAAGACAAGAGAATTATATATAAGCCTGCTCAAAGTAGTGCTTAGAAAGTCAAACTACAAACAAAAATTTTCCAACTAGCTGCATATCTTAGCATGAAGTAGTGTCAAAGATCAAAACGATAAACTAGTAATGTGTAAGTGTTCAGAACAGATTTCTCTTTCGTAAAGGCAATTGCATAGATGCATTTTAGAGAAAGAAAGAAACAATCAAGTAGGCTTCACTAATTTTAAATTGCGGGGCCCACCTGGCTAGAAAAAAATGAGTTGGGGACAATAACTGGAAACTTCTCTGAACTCAGCAAAGACGTGGTAGTAAGACCCATTTCCACCACTTGACCCTCTATCGATCCTGCCTGCAATTTTTACAAATTCTCAGACACATGTAAGAAACATGAAACTTAACCAGGGGAAGACCTACACTGATGCATGAACACTTCAAGATTTCCAAATTTTGTGAAATGCTCTTTGCAGTTCACAAAAAATTTCATGAGAAGTATGCTAATCAATCCAAACTCATGGTATCTTTTTCTCCAAAACAGTCCCCAATATTTATTTTTATTTTGGGCCCTCCAATGTTTCATTTCAACACTAATTCTAACGCTGGACGTACTAAGTACATCTATATATGCACTACATATTGTGCAATTTGAGAAAAGCACCAATAATGAAGGACTTTTTAACTTAATAGTGTGCAAGAAGTAAAAAACTAATTATCACTCCTCAACTAAGAAGTTAACTGTACAGGGGGCATTAAAGCGAAAGACCATAGCTCAGAAAACAAATTATACCAAAAAAGGACCAATCATTAATTTGCACCTACTAAATCAACATACTTTTATTGTATCTCCAACTGAAAAGGGCTTAGAAAACTGCATAGATAAACCACTAAACACGTTGCCAAGAATGTCCTTGGCAGCGAAAGCAGTAGCAACTCCTGCATAAGAAAGACAGAAACATGAAATCTTCCATTCCCTGTTTTAGTGGTAAAAAAGGTGTAAAACTTGTCAAGGGACGGGCGCAAGTCAGCAACAAAATAAAACATTTATCAACTGGATAGCTGATATTTCTGCTAAATGGAACAAAAGAAATACTTTATGTGCATGTTTCGATTCTATTTTTTTCATTTTCCTACTGCTGACTTTCTTCATTGTTTTACAATTCTAAAATTAGAATGCAACTCCTCTAAAGTCAAGGGGTGCGCTTTCAAAGATAAAGTGTCTTTGCAACTGTTGATTGAAAGAAAAAAAATCAACCGTTGAGAAATGTAATAAAATCAAGCGCATGTATAAAACAAGCTTTGAATCTACTTGGAATCACAACTGTTGATTAGATAATTAAAAGCTATTACTGTACTTTATTCTCTAAAGTTCACTCCCCTCTCTTTAGAGGTCAAAATCCTTAGAACTACCTAGTTGTACAGTGTTTTCTTTCCTAAAATCTAATCTCAACAAGACTTTTCGGCTTCCATCAACACTTAACTTTAACGAAAAATAAAGATATAGGGAAAACAGAGATGCCAAAAAATATTAAGAATCTAACATTAAATTCATCAGACTCAATTTGATTTAATACTTACCTCCTATGCCACCAACAGTAACAATAGATTGCACGGCCACACCACAAGCCTCGGCTAAAGCCATTATACCAATCACAAATAGACCAATAGATGAGATTTTGTCTAGAGCGAGCATTTTCTCCCTATCAAGTCCAAGTAAACTTTGATTGGACAATGTCCGTGCAAAAACATTTGTTTTCCATCTATGCAAAAACCATACAAACGAAACTATCACTGCACCCCTCCAAACTGGTGCAAGATATTCTGCAGTTATAGTTGTTGGAGCTACCATTACGCCACTGGAAATCAAAGTTAGCAGTCATATAACCATAAATATAGTAAACAAAATGACACATTTAAAAAATGACTAAGCGTAAACATACAACCCACTAACATTTGTGAGAACGCCATGAAGGTAACTAAATATCGCACAGGATCCTCCATAGCACCCCAAAAGCTTTTCTCATAAGGAGATGGATCTCCAGACATGCTTGCTGGCAATAGAGAAACGGGACCTTGCATTGCATATCTGTGAAATTTCCTCAAAATCACAGGCATCAAGAACCAAGCTATAAGAGTAGCAGTTAAAGTACCACCAACTGGAATAACCACCTTGCCTAAATATGGGTGTGAATCAAGCAACTGCTGAGCGTACGGAGTGAGATCATCAGATGTTGCTTTAACCTTTTCCCCAGCATATGATGCTGACTCTACGACACTCTTCCAAGCATCTCTTATCCTCTCAGCCCAATCACCCCCAACAACAGAATCACCAGTTGTATTCATGTCACTCGCACCAGACCCAGCAGCGACTTCTGTACCAGCATCTCTACTTTCTTTACCACCACCCACCGGCGACGAATAAAATCGGCGATTCAACACGTGGCTGGCGGAAGCAAGAGGAAGGGCGCTCGGAAAACAATAGCTAGAGAGTCTAGGTTCAAACGATACATTGGCTCTAGTACCAAATTGGTGACTACTTCCAAAGGATTCAGAAGCCAAATTCCTAAACTGATTCTTAGCAGACTGTAACTCCCTTTTGTAATAAGGATTACTCGGTGAGTCACTTGGCAACCTTGCAAGGTTCACACACACACTACGGTGATAGTGACAGTGCTGAACTAATTCCTTATTGAAAGAACCCTTGATTGTGCTTCCTATTCGTCTTACAGAGGAAGCCCTAACAGCTGCCATTGTTGAGCACACTAACAACTCAACATTTGAAGGTAAACAGCGATGGCATTGTATGGTACAATTTCAAATTTCAATCAAGTACAGTAACAAGTCAATCTGCGAATTCCAGAACAATAATCACAATTTCATCACAACATAATTAGATTGAATAAAAATCTGGAATAAACAATTCAGTGTAATAGAATTAATTGATAAACCCTAAGCATAGAGTATCCGTAAGCAGAAAAAGAGTGAACATAAATTAGCAGAGAGTGCAGTAAACAAGGTCTTACTCACTTTCGCTTCGCACTGAATCGGTTTCTGTTTAGGAACCAACAGAAATTTTCTTTTACTTGCCTTGGAAAGAAAGATAACAACCCAAAAAAAATAATAAAAAATGAAAAAAAATTCAAAGAAAAAAAATATTTTGCTCACCGCATCCCTGGATTGTAGCTCACGCAGTTTGGACATAGAAAATTCGAGAGGGTAACCTGCTTTCAAACAATTTTTAAATTAAAGTATTGTTCATATGTCCAACAAAAGAAAAATATAAGTTTCATTTGTTGTTTATTTAAATGTTCAACCACCTTAACATTTTTTATTTAAATTGTAGGTTAGCTAATTAATTTTATTTCTCAAATTGGATTGAATTAACGTCATTATTTTACTAATTAACCACACTATACAAAAATATACAAAATAAATACGAACATTAATTTAAAATAAAATTATATGTTAACTTTTAATTTTTCAAAAAAAACAATAAATTACATTTTTAAATAAATAAAAAAACGAAAAATTGATTAAAAATGTTGATTTAATATAACAATATATATTAAAAAATGTGCCAAGAGATACGATTTCAAAATAAATTAAGAAAACTAAAATTTCACAATAAACACGATATATAAAACAAATTAAAGAAAAATAAAAACATGTTTAATTTAAAAGATATTAAATGAATTATAACCATAATTCTAAAGATGATTTTAATAAAAAAAGTGTCTCAAAACACCAAGAAAAAAAATAGATTGAACTATTTATCCGTATTTATAAACATCTTAAAACTTGCCTATTTCAATAATTATTAGAGTAAATAACACCATTTTTAAAAGAAACCTTCAACTGCCAAACTCTCATACTCAAATGGAAAGCCAATATTTTAACAGTATACATAAAACCAAATCGATAATAAAAACATAAAATGGTAGAGATAAAAACTTAGAAAGAAAAAATGTGCCCTGGGTAATAAAGGCATTGACATCTAGCCAAGTGCAACTACAGCAAGCATTACTCTGCATAGTTGTTGGCTATTGCTTGTGATGGAATGGAGTGGTTGTGATTGAAAACTTTCAACATCACTATTATGTGCTCTTAAGGGTTATCTTTATGGTGATCTTTGTTGGCTAGTGATGCTATTTGTTAAAATGAAAAATGTTTGTACAGTGGACTTTATTCCAAAATTTGGATAGCAAAACTCCAGCACAATGGCATCACCAAGACCACTTATCAGGTCCAAATACATACAGCTAAGGAACAATGGGAGGAGGAACAATTTGCAGTTTCCTGCGAACATCTTCCAAGTCTTCATGAAAATGGCGCTCATAATACACACACATAAGATCAGTGCATTGCATGCCAGCACGAACAGCCCAGGGGAAGTAATGCTGATAGAACAATTTCCTCTGCTTTTCACTGAATCGAGCAGTGCCCCCTACAACGGACAGAAGGCACATAGGAAGCCCCATCTGCTCAAACTCAATAACCTTCAATGCTGTCTCCCCAATCAAGTTAGTAGGAAGCTCAAAAAGAGTATGCCAGAAGTCATGCACTTCACGAGCTCTCATTGTCACATAGGCCAGTTCATCTGTATCCATGAACCGCACAGGAGGTCGATCATCTGGTGAAAAGTTTCTAGATCCCATAAACCTAGCATAGGCAGCACCAAATGTGTTTTCTGGCAGGTCCCAAGCATGTCCCACGTTTGCAGAAACAACACGAGGGCGCTCCAATAACACAGCCTATAAATCAGAATTATAAAACAAAATTATTGGCTGTTGCTGTAACATAATTGTATGCTTCAGCAGGCAAAAAAGAATGGCAGTTAATTTGGTGATAACAATGATAGTGATCGTTTAGTGATAAGGTGATAATCCTGAACTCTTTGTTATCCCCATAATAAATAATCTATGGTTGTTGCTAATACTTGCCATAGAGCATCCAATAAAAAGTATATTAAATAAATGAACATCCAAAACAACATGGGGAAGGAGAATATCCACATTAACCAAAAACAAATAAGAGAAGAATGAATTAAAGTAGCTCACCCTGCCTTCAGGGGAACTCTTCATCCTCTGAAGAACTCTCTCAAAAGCAGGCTTTCCAGTGGTCTCACCAAGAGCCGCTATCAAATCTGCTCTTCGAGGGTCCAACAATGCTCCCACTGCCGAACCCATTGCCACAGCAGCCTGCTGCCATGTCTTCAACCGGATTCTACCACCTTCTATCATTGCACATAACTAAACAAAAACTACCCTTGCCAATCTGATTCAATACATCATTATTTGTCAGTAAGAAAACCAATTTCATCAATTTCCATTCAACTAATGCTGAGAAAACGAGAACAAATCAAGGGTAAGGGAAAGTAAAAAATGTGAGTGTCATTGAAGATCATGAAGCCCTAGTGGTAACCGAAATGAAGGGGAAGTGAAAGCAAGAAAATATGAGTGTAATGGAAGCTCATGAAGCCCTTATTCGGAATCACTGCTTCAACGAAAAAGTACTTTTGAAAACCTCCAAAAAAAAGTCGGTTTTTGGTCCTGCTGAATGATAAGCGTTAAAATTAACGTTGGCAAGAACAATAAAAGAGGGACCAACACCTTTAGTATAGAACTAATTATAGGAACCTTCAAAACCATGAAGCATCAAACAGCGAAATTCAATCAGGCAAGTCTAAAACATTTCACTGGAAAAAAAATGTCAGAAAGTGTAAAGCTTACCGAACACTTTCAGCGCATCAAACCAACGACAATCATCGATTATCAGATTAATTGGCAAAGGAGCACCAAAAAAACGAAGAAGAAAAAGTATAAAATACAAATTATGGAGAGAGAAATCGTTGGAAGCAAAGAGCGAAGGTTGTTGTTACCTGGAAAATTTTCACGAATACATAGTAAGAAAATAATACTGCATCAAATGTAAACATTCAAATAAACACCATTGCATATAAATAAACATGGAAGAAACCCCAAACACTCAACAAAAAAGAGTATGCCAAACTCCCAAGGCAACAATACTTAATCCAAAAGCCGGTTCGAAGCAAAAATAAAAAATAAAAAATGATACCAATAGTCAATAACCCAAATACCAAAAAGTGCTTAAATTCATAGGAAAAGTAAAACTTCGTTGGCGGCATAAGAGTTACCTGACAATACTGATGGGAAATATAACTCAATAAAGCTCAATTCAACCAGAGTTAATAAGCAGCGGATAATAATTTCCCTGACTCGCAAGAACCTGTGAGGAGCAATAACAAATAATCGCAACAACAAAATACACT
>Ga0209489_102362_pt1 | contig 38505 bp, 18 predicted proteins | sample SiratrowhiteBW_FD_187527 | JGI IMG/M metagenome (GOLD analysis project Ga0209489, IMG submission 187527) | Root nodule microbial communities of legume samples collected from California, USA - Siratro white BW (SPAdes) (version 2) | ecosystem: Host-associated > Plants > Roots > Nodule | place...
AATAATAATAATAATAATAATAATAATAATAATAATAATAATAATAATAATAATAATAATAATAATAATAATAATAATAATACGTTACCAACACGTTTAATATTAGTTACATCCCAATTAATATAGATAGTGTGTCTTTATTAGAAAAATCTCTTTAAAATTGGAAATTTAAATTATAAGTACTCTTTACCCAAATTAAATTATTTTTAAAACATTTGTCAAAGTAGCTATAATAAATTTTAAGAAATCATCACTCTTTGTTCATTTTAAATTGTAAGTTTTTTCTAATTATATCTACCATTTTTTAAATTTAAAAATAATACATTGTTTAATTATATCCTTAATAAAATAATATTAAGGATAAAAAAATAAACAAGTTTAGGTGAAAAACTTGAAAAATTATTCTATTATTTTTATTTCTGTATCATAATATACATAATAATAATAATAATAATCAAAGATTAAATAAATAATACGATATAACTAATGATAAACTAATTAATTTAAAAATGAAAATTAAATACAAACAAACTTATCTTAAATTGGAAGACTTAGAAAAAGAGAAGGTGATAATAAGTATAAAAATAATTATGACTCAAGAAAATCATAATCTATAGAGCATTTTAGAATTTCAAGAGATAAGAGAGAAAGAGAGTAGGTGATATTAAATATAAAGTGGTCTTTGTAATGAATATAAATAAACCTACAAGCACTAATTTAATATTAGAGAAAATATCATAGTAAAAACATATAGGATGTGACAAAATAGTACTTTGTGTATTTGTATTAACTACACGTGAAAATAATTCTCAAGAGCAATCATAACCTACAGACCATTTTAGAATTCTAAGAGAAGATAAGAGAGATAGAGATAATTCAATACAACATTCTAGAATTCTAAGGGATAAGAGAGATAGAAAGAATTCAATACAGACAAAGAAAATGTTAGACACTGCTTTCCTCTTTTTCCCATCTCCAGTATCCTTAAATCACATAGTCATCCCATTTATGGTTGTGTATTTTCTCTCTCACGGGTGTTTTCAGTCCATGTCAATGTCAATGTCAATGTCAGGTGTCATCTGCCTCCAAAAAACTTTGATTCTTCCTCTTTTTCCCATCTCTAGTATCCTTAAATCACATAGTCATCCCATTTATGGTTGTGTATTCTCTCTCTCACGAGTGTTTTCAGTCCATGTCAATGTCAATGTCAGGTGTCATTTGCTTCCAAAAAACTTTGATTCTTTCTCTTTTTCCCATCTCCAATATCCTTAAATCACATAGTCATCCCATTTATGGTTTTGTATTCTCTCTCTCACGAGTGTTTCCAGTCCATGTCAATATTAGGTGTCATTTGTCTCCAAAAAACTTTGATTCTTCCTCTTTCTTACTTGATCCTTCAGCAGTCATTTTCCCTTTACTATTGGGTCTGATATAATTTTTTATTTAAAAATTACTTTATATATATATATATATATATATATATATATAAAATAATAGATTAATATATGTAAATTTTTAGAAAATTTGGATCATTATTTTTAAAATAGCTTATTTTGAAGCAATTATCATTTGAAAAATAATTGATTAAATGAACTAAGCCATTGGTTAATACGAAGCTAAACTATTTTTGTTTTAAAAAAAGTACATACAAGCAGGTTACAAATATACTGTATTATAAGTAAAAAAAACTAAAGAACTTTTCGTGAAATATAATTAAATAATTTTTTAAGACTAAATAATGAAAGAATATCAATCACAATTCATAAAAATAGAGTGAAATTTATTTTAATTTTATTTCATAATCTCAAACACACTTTTCTTATCAAGTATAGTAATTAAGAACTGTTACTAACATATTCTATTATATAGTCTTTCTAACCAATACTCTATTGATTGAAATTTATAAAATTATAAGAGAGATATTAAAAAATATAATATAACTTTAATATACTTTTTAAATTTTTAATAATTTTAATGAACAAGAGAGAATAGGTTGGAAAATGAATAATAATAATAATATGTTACCAACACGTTTAATGATAGTGTGTGTTTATTAGAAAAATCTCTTTAAAATCGGAAATTTAAATTATAAGTACTCTTTACCCAAATTAAATTATTTTTAAAACATTTGTCAAAGTAGCTATAATAAATTTTAAGAAATCATCACTGTTCATTTTAAATTGTAAGTTTTTTTTTTAATTATATCTACCATTTTTTAAATTTAAAAATAATACATTGTTTAATTATATCCTTAATAAAATAATATTAATGATAAAAAAAATAAACGAGTTTGTGTGAAAAACTTGAAAAATTATTCTACTATTTTTATTTCTGTATCATAATATATATAATAATAATAATCAAAGATTAAATAAATGATAGGATATAACTAATGATAGACTAATTAATTTAAAAATGAAAATTAAATACAAACAAACTTATTTTAAATTGGAACACTGAGAAAATAGTAGGTGATAATAAATATAAAATACTTATGACTCAGGAAAAATCATAACCTATAGAACATTTTAGAATTTCAAGAGATAAGAGAAAAAAAGAGAGTAGGTGATATTAAATATAAAGTGGTCTTTGTAATGAATGTAAATAAACACACAAATACTAATGTAATATTAGAGAAAATATCATAGTAAAAAAATATAGGGTGTGATAAAATAGTACTTTGTATATTTGTATTAACTACATATAAAAATAATTCTCAAGAGCAATAGTTATGACCTAGGAAGAATCATAACATACAAAGCATTCTAGAATTCTAAGAGAAGATAAAAGAGATAGAGAGAATTCAATACAACATTCTAAAATTCTAAGAGATAAGAGAGATACAAAGAATTCAATACAGACAAAGAAAATGTTAAACACTGCTTTTCTTTTTTTCCCATCTCCAGTATTCTTAAATCACATAGTCATCCCATTTATGATTGTATGTTCTCTCTCATGGGTGTTCCTAGTCTATGTCAATGTTAGGTGTCATTTGTCAAGAACTTTGATTCTTTCTCTTTCTTACTTATCCTTCAGCAGTCACTTTTCATCTACTGTTGAGTCGGATACAGTTTTTTATTTAAAAATTACTTTACATATATGTCTAAAATAGTAGATTAATATATGTAAAATTTTAGAAAATTTGGATCATTATTTTTAAAATAGCTCATTTTGAAGCAATTATCATTTGAAAAATAATTGATTAAATGAACTAAGTCATTGGTTAATATAAAGCTATTACATACAAGCAGGTCACAAATATACTGTATTATAAGTGAAAAAAACTAAAGAAATTTTTCGTGAAATATAATTAAATAATTTTTTAAGACTAAATAATGAAAGAATATCAATCACAATTCATAAAAAAGAGTGAAATTTATTTTAATTTTATTTCATAATCTCAAACACACTTTTCTTATCCAGTATAGTAATTAAGAACTGTTAATAACATGTTCTATTATATAGTCTTTCTAACCAATACTCTATTGATTGAAATTTATAAAATTATAGGAGAGATATTAAAAAATATAATATCTTTAATATATATTTTTTGAATTTTTAATAATTTTAATGAACGAGAGAGAATAAGTTTGAAAATGAATAATAATAATAATAATAATAATAATAATATGTTACCAACACGTTTAATATTAATTACATCCCAATTAATATAGATAGTGTGTCTTTATTAGAAAAATCTCTTTAAAACTGGAAATTTAAATTATAAGTACTCTTTACCCAAATTAAATTATTTTTAAAACAATTGTCAAAGTAGCTATAATAAATTTTAAGAAATCATCACTCTTTGTTCATTTTAAATTGTAAGTTTTTTCTAATTATTTCTACCATTTTTTAAATTTAAAAGTAATACATTGTTTAATTATATCCTTAATAAAATAATATTAAAGATAAAAAATAAACGAGTTTTGGTCAAAAACTTGAAAAATTATTCTACTATTTTTATTTGTGTATCTTAATATATGTAATAATAATATTAAATAAATGATAGATATATAACTAATGATAAAATAATTAATTTAAAAATTAAAATTAAATACAAACAAACTTATTTGAAACTCCTACCTAAAAAAGAGCAGGTGGTAATAAATATAAAATAGTTATGGCCTGGAGAGAATTATAATGTGCAAAACATTCTAGAATTTCAAAAAATAAGAGAGTTAGAGAGTAGGTGATAATAAATATAAAGTAGTTTTTGTAATGAATGTAAATGAACATATAAGCACTAATGTAATATTAGTGTGTCACAAAATACTGCTTTGTGTATTTCTATTAACCAGCCACACTTCAATTATTCTCAAGAACAACAATATTTATGACTAAGAAAGAATCATAAAACCTACTAGCATTCTAGAATTCTAGATAAGAGAGATAGAGAAAGAATTTAATACAAACAAAAAAAATGTTACACACAGTGTATCCTTCTTTTTTTTCCATCTCCACTATCCTTAAATTATATAGTCATACCATTTATGGTTGGATATTCTCTTTGTTCTGTTGTACAGGTGTTTCAACTTTTTGTTGTCTATGTTAGGTGTTGTTTGTCTCTAACCAACTTGGATTCGTATTATTTCTTACTTAGTCCTTTAGTCAATTTTTTTCCTTTACTATTGAGTCCCATATAATTTTTTTAAAATTACTTTACCTATATACCTTTAGATTAATATGCGTAAAATTTTAGAAAATTTGGATCATTATTTTTAAAATAGCTTAATTTGAAGCAATTATCATTTGAAAAATAATTGATTAAATGAGCTAAGCCACTGGTTAATATGAAGCTAAACTATTTTTGTTTTAGAAAAACTACATACAAGGAACCGACCATGTAAATGTGTTCCCGAATCTTACAATGAAAAATATTTTTACAATAAAATAGTATATATGTGGATAGCATACAACTTTTTACATTATTATCTAATGACGAATTGTCATGTATAGTGAATTTTTTACTTTTATATTGATATTAATTTCTAATATTTGATAGTATAAAAAAATACATTAATAAATTAACCTCCTTTACAAATTATAATTTAGTTGATAAAAAAATGATTTGAGTATTCAACTGGATTTGCTATTTTGAATTAATTATAATAAACGGTTATAATCTCAATGAAAAATAAGTTGTTAACTTTAATATCCGTGGATACAATTTTGTTTATTAACTTTTTTTTTTAATTACGAATCGAGTCATAGTTAACTTCTAGAATACTTTTGTCCCAAAGGATTCAATCTGATCAAATTCAACCCATTTACACCCAAACAAAGCATAATTGAAACAATATTTAAAAATAACATAATCCAAATACATACTTAGATGAAGGAAAATTCGGAAGACTTGGCTTTTTAAGAGGATCATAATTTTTATGCACTAGGTATTTCATAACATGAAAAAGCTAGCAATACATTTTTATTTATTGTTATTATTAAGTTATTTATGAATATTGCTAAATAAATGTTACTCACTGTTTAAGTTGCTCATCTCCAATTCACCATCCAATATGTTTACAGTCATTACAAAAATAGTTAAAATCACTTTAAAACTTCCATTTTTTTTATTTAGTTTTATTATCACAAACTTAAAAAATTTCAAAATTTGTCTATACTTACTATCAACGTAATATACTTTCTTGTGTTTGGGTTTCCAGTGGTTTTATTTCCAACATAATCAAACACTAAAATCTTGATGCATCAAATTTACAAAAGATCATTCTCTTCTCATCTTCTCACATTATACTTTGGATTAATTGTTAACTCAATATGTTATATAATTATAAAGTAGAGACCATTTTTATTTTATTTTTGAAGATTAAAACTAACAATTTTCTTACAACTAGGACATATCTATAAAAATTAAAATCATATTTAGATGTAAAATTAAGATCAAGAGAGTTTTAATAAATGCATTTCTAACATTTCTCTTAATAACATTATACTGAATAGCCTAGAGGCTGATATGAACCAGCCTGTTCGACACCACTGGCATCCATTTCGGTGGAAAATTGCTGTGATGTCGCCATCATTCTACAAGATACAATTCTTTCATTTAATAGACCTTCACCTTCAATCACTTTTTTCTATTTTCAGATATAAATTTATACATAGTTGTTTGATGCACGAAAACGAAATTCAGTTTTCTACAGCTTTAACTCTTCACCAAACACATACAGCACTAGTTGGTGGGCAACTTTTAAATGCACCCACATGGATAGATATACTATGAAGCCAGCATGCATATCCTATGCTACATGTTTTTGGCACTTTTGCCTTCCATATTCAAACTCTATAATCTATTTTTCTTACTCTTATACACATAAAACCAGACACCAAAAGTGAGGACCATACTTGCTCCACAATCTGCCATTGAGTTCAATTACCGAAAGTGGTTCCAAGCAGGCACACCTCGCACCTGTACCACCATATAAGAAATGGAAACATCTCTCCAGTGGGGAGGGGAAGAACACGTACATAACTTAGTAAACAAGTTTGAGAGAAGATCTCATTATTTGCACATGTTTATGATTCTCCCTCCTTAGTTGGTTGCTGCTTCCTTTGCTTTCTCATCTAATAATAGTGTGTATGCAAACCTATGATGGAGGACCAAACTGAAGCTTTCTATCAATCACAAGATTGAGGAAATGATTGTTCTCATTTATCAGCATTACTATTGTTATGGTGCATCCTATTTTGCACAGCTTTTACAGCTGCAACTCTGGCTGCGTTGGCTGATTTGTTAGCTGCTGCGACTACCTTATTCATCCTGTCATCTACCTTTACCATGCTGTAAGCTTTCTCAGCAGCAGAATGTGCATCCTGCACAGAACGAGAGAAGTGAATACCGTGGTTTAAGGACCACCAAGTTGATGAAGTTAGGGAAAATTCAGGCTTCTTCCTGATTTTGTTATTTGACTATCCTTCATAATAACAACCAGGAAGAAACAAGGAAAGCTATATTATGAGAAGCAAAACAGTATGAGGTTATACAGGTTTTCTAATGTGAGCATAGCATAGAGACCAAAATATAATATATATTATATTGAAAATACAAAAAATCATTCAATGTTTACTTTTTCTTTTAGCAATTTAAAAGTATGTAATCAAGTGTGTTTGCTTTTTCGTACACTGACAAACCATCCAGCCACTTATGACTAAGATAATATAAGAAGAAGAAGCTTCAAAGAAGAATACTCCATTACTTTGCAGAGTAGAATATTAGAAATTTGTGGATGGTTTCTCATCATATTGTGTCTATGCTTACACATTAGAAAGGAGGTTAATTATAATCCCTTATTCCCTTTCTTTTCCAATCTACAGTGTTCTTGGTACAAGGTAATACATACATCCAATTCCATCATAAGTGCAAAATATAACATTACCTGTACTGCATTAGAAACCTTGGCATGGTCCACATCACATGGAGACCCAGTAGGACTATTATGTCTTTTAGGATCATCAAGAATCCCATTCTGCCAGTGACCACACTGTGTTTCCCCATTTCGGAAAGTGTACATTCCCAGTCCTTGTCTTCTTCCTTCATGCCATGCCCCCTCATACCGATGACCATTCTGAAATTGATACACTCCAAAACCATGCATCTTGTCAGCAAAATATTCACCAGCGTATATGTCCCCATTTCTGCAGTACACATAAAATGAGACTGTAAAGACACATTTAAAAGATATTTTTCGTATTTGTTGAGTAAACCAGGCCTTCCCATCGCAATTGTCCTATTGTAATGCATTCAATATATGCAGTGAACTAAAGATAGCACAGAATTAATGACAATCACAGCCTTGTACCACCTTCCAATGAGATTGTTCTTTGATCCGTGTTAAAACATGAGAAGTGGTTAAGAATAGGGAAATTATACAGTTCTAGAAGCGTGGATCAAATTCAATAGTGAGTTTCAATTATTAATGTTGCAAGGTTAAAGAAGTTAGACAGAGTCAGAGCTACATTCTTATATACTGATATAGTAACTGAGAAATATTTCAAGTGCAATTACACTGCTACATAGTAACAGAGTCAGTATTCCATATCACTTCCCAAGTATGTTTTAGCAGGATGTGTATATTGCACGTAAAATTGGTTGAGACATAACATATTTGATTAACTGACATCAGCAAGGACAGGTAGAAAATTCATAATCTTCAGGAAGATCATCAACAAGCAGGTAATTGTCTACAAGAAAAGTGCGCAAAAAAATCTACTGACACATGCTTACAAACAGGCTGTGCTTTGATCCTAATGAGTAGAAAAAGTATACAAAACATTTGATTAAATTGTTGACTTGTGGTTAGTGAGAAACTAGACCAACCCATTTGGCTTCTGACAGTAATAGAAACAACTGATTGAACTACAGTGTAAAAGCAAAGAAGGCAGAAAATCTTTTATCCGAGCCAGTGCAACAAAACTTTGGCATTATTAGTTTCAAACCATGAAGCATAGTAAATCCAAATCAATATACCTGTAAAATCTGTAAAATAAGATAGGGAATATAACCTCATAAATCAAACTTGCGAGTCTAATACATGCTGTTGATTTGAATGGTCATAGTTGCAACCAAAACTTTATATAAAGGGGCCTAGAATCATAATGACTGGCAGACGCAAATATCTCCAGACCTAATATGTGTAAATTTAAGAAGTCATGATTGAAGCATTGACATATTGGATGTAATGCTCTCCTGGCCAAATGAACATATTTCTAACTTTGGCCACAGAAATACCAACGTTTTCATCAAAAGAAAACAAAATAGGCTTGAATCAGATGCAGATAGAAGTTCCCCAACAAATCATGGTTTTGGAAATGTTCAACAAATTCCAACAAGAAAACCAAAGTCCCATTGCATTGAACTTCGAAAACACTAAGCCTGAACACATTATGTAAAATCTCAATACAGCAAAAGTAAACCCCCACTTTACTTCTAGAATTTGTATGCATCATGCACTTCACTTACCTCTATAACTGACGAAACAAGTATAGTCCCTCACTATGCAAAACATTGTTTACATCTTGTTTGGATAAACTTTTCAAAAGACAGGCAAAATAAGAAAATGAAAGGTACAATTTAAATTCATCTTAAATGTTGAAATTAGTATTTGCACGTATTAAATTTCAGCCCTCAAAAAAATTGAATGAGAGGGATTCTATAAATTAACACACGTGTAAGCTAGTTTTAACTTAATAGAAACTCAATCCATTTTACTTATTTATTTTCTTCTCCTATGAAGACTTAATATTATCCATACAGAAAGCTAATCTATTTCTAGTAACGTGAAAGCCTAAAGTGAATGACATTTTGCAACATGGTAACTAAAGCAAAGCATCTGTACAAATTGTAAATTGAAAAACAAAAACACACCTGAAATGGTACTGTCCGTGTCCATGTTTGACACCCCATTTGAACTCCCCAACATAGCGACTCCCATCATTGCAAGTGTGGACTCCAAACCCATGACACTGCCCATTAGACCACTCACCACCATACACATCACCACTGTAGAACCTATAGATCCCCATTCCATGCCTCAAACCTTCCCTGTACTGCCCTCTATATCTGCTCCCCCTTGCCCATGTCTCCACACCATACCCATCATACTTCCCATCAACCCAATCCCCCTCATACCTCCCACTCATGTGATAGTGATAAACCCCACTTCCCCAACACTTCCCCTTCTGGAATTCACCCTCGTACACATCCCCATTGCTATAAACTTGTACCCAACACCCCCAACTCGTGTTCTTCACTTGCTTAGGGTTCGACCCAATGGACCACACCACAGGGTGAGCAGAAGACGAGGAGGAGGAAGAAGAAGACGACGATGAGAATTTGGCGGGGAACAATCGAGTGAAGAGCAACAGCGCCAGATTGATGGAAATCAACAGTGCTGCTGAGCAAGCGATGACGGAGAAGAAATCCAAAGGGCTAGGGTTTGAAAAGAGAAAGTAGAGGGAAGGAAGGGGGAGGAACATGAGGAAGCGGAAGCGAGGGAGAAGCTTGGAAGTTGGAAACTTTGCGCCAAAGTGTGTCGGAAAGAGAGAGCAAGGGAGGGTCATGACGGGTATTCTCTTGCGGGGCGAGGTTTCAGATGGGTTATTGGAGAAGCGTTCATGGTGACAGGGAGTGTTTGGTGAGTTTGGTGGCGGTGGATGCGGAGAGGAAGGTGAAACCTGAATTGAGAAATGGGTTTGCGTTTGTTTTTGGTTTTGGGGAAGAGGAATCGAAGTGGCATCCTCAGAAGAGAGGTGGCAGTTCTCTTCTCCGATGTGAAGGTCGGGCTTCTGGTGGTGATGCATTACCACACAAAGGAATTCACTCTGAGACTCTGCTTTGTTGGGTGGTGTGTGTATCTGTGTGTATGAGAAGTGTTTTGCGGTTATGATTCTGGTTTTGTTTTTCTTCTGTGAAAGTTGGTTGCTGCTGCTCTTTCTGGCTTTGGTTTAATTTGTTGGAATGAGAGGAAACGGAGGTAGGAAATTGCAGTTTGTGTCTGTTTTGGGGTCCAATGGAATGTGATGACAAGGGGGATTTGGAAAAGGGATGCATGTGAATTTAAAAGAGACCTGGATTTTGTCTGAATTTTCTAAACTGCCACATAAAGTACAATCTAAGGTAGTTAGATTGCAACTTGATTGTTGAGAGGGGTATAAACAAATTATGAACCCTGTGCTGTGTTTGGACACTTCCACCTGTATGCAATCCAATATTGCAACTTCCAATGCAAGTGGAAGTGATAAATTATGAGTAACTGTTTTTTTTACTGCTAAAGGTTCATTTCTGCTCGTGATATCAGGAGTATTGAGAATAAGGAATAATTATAACTATATTTTTTTTTCTATTCTTACTAATATTTTTATGAAAAAAAAACAAGCCATGGGGTAATAGTTTAAAGCAATTTAATAAATACATATCAAACTCCTTTTTTTTTATTAAATCACTTGTTGCATTTATTCTTTTTTTCTAACTTTCTTTTCGTTCTTTCTCTCTATCATTCTATTATAATTTTTTTTCCTTCATTCTGAATGCTTATGTAAGTCTCTATGCCTCTAATAATGTTACATTTTTTTTTCCTTTCAGCCATTTATTTTTTATTATTTTTATTTCTAATGTCTGAATTATATATTAATTGGTAATGTAACCAAAGCATGTTAGAAATAGGTTTGAATTCTATTGCAGAAATTAAAATAAAAAAATAATGTATTAAGAATGTATAATTTTGTAGAGACTGAAATAATAAGATATATAAACTAAATGAGACATTCAATACTAAAATAAAACAAGGAATAATAGAGACACAAAATGATAAATAGTTTTTACAAAAATGACAGAGATACTTTATAAAAGCTAAAAACTTATTTAAGCTAATTAAAAAAGAATGAAAATGAAAATTGACAAGTAATAAATACAGGGATAAAATTAATATTTTAAATATTTAATTTTTCAAGATTATAAGTATCAGGTACTTTAGTTATATAGTTATTTTTATTCTATTTTTAACAAAACATCAATCTATAAAATGAATCATGTATTAATATAAGTTTAGTAATTCAAAATCATTTTAGAAAATTAACTCAAAAGGATAAAAGATGAAAGTGTTTTGTTAGAATTATGGGAAATTAATTACTCATTTTAAAAACAAATCAAAAGTGTTTCTTTTGGATATATTTAAGCATATAATGTGTAAACTAATTATGTGCAGTAAGTTAATTAAGAAATAAACGAGAAAATAACAAAGGTTAAATATTTCCAAGTAAAATAATATTTTTGGTTACAATAATATTTTATTAGAAAATCCTTAAATACGTGAGTCACTGTGAATTTAGTTATGCAATCATCATAAAAAAAATCCAAGTTAATCTCTTAATGTTTAACAAAATTAAACCGATCTTTAATAATATAACTTAATGAAAACATAGTCTGTTATTTATTTTTAAATTAGTTCTTAGAATTATATTTAATAACAGCCTTAATAATAAAGGGTAGTAGTAAGATATTTTTTTTATATATTTAGGAATTAAAATAAATATTTTATTCTTTTAAAGATTAAATTAACGTCTCAGACGTTGTTTATTTTTTAAAAAATGATTACTACCATTCCAATGCTTTAACATCACGAATGTTAGGCAATATGATTTTCATGCTATTACAACAATAATTGAAGATTTAGCTTGACTCTTAAATGAATCCTTCTTTTGAAGTTGGATTAGGTTAGGTTAATTCATGAACAAGACATGAAAACATTAACTGAATTAAGAGAAGTTCCGTGTTTGAGTGAACCATCACATAGGAAAAGATTGCATGTGGATGGATTTCAATCTCATCCTCATTTTTATTATGTTTATGACTGCATACAACACAATTCATAAGTAAACCTAATTTATGTTAACAGAGACTTCACATGCAAATTTGCTACCAATGGTCAAACTATGTGATAGTTAACCACACTGATGTCACCACTCACTTTTTTCTTGTGAACTTCTGATTTCAAACTCAGCTCTTTGAATATAACCATATTCTACTTGTCTCACCATATATTCAATGCACATTCATGACTTCTTCACGCAAATGAAAAATTTAACTTTTTAACATTTCAAATTTCTTGAATAATTCTTCATTCAAACACAATGATACATCATTGTTAATCAATGTCTTAAAAATAATTTAAAAAAATTAGAGCAGAAGTGTTTTCATCCATCCCAATAAACAAAAACCTTCTCCGTTTAATATTTTAACTAATGAACAAGGGTTAACATTTTCCTAACCTGAAGTCAGTTTGACTAAATATAAGTTTATTTTATATATATGATTAATTAAATAGATTTATCTGAAAATACTTTTAATATGTAAATAAATCACTTAAACGAAAAAAGACATTGATATTTATAAATTTACATAACAAAAACAATCTCTCTATTTTCAATGTGTGGCGAGGGTTGATTCGTAAAGCATATTGAGGACAAAAATGTAATAAAACACTGAGATTTCCTCTGATAACAGGTAACTGTAGTAGCAGGTAACAACAATAACTGTACCGAAAACTATCCACGTGGCACGCTGTTTCAGGCACACGTTGGTTTCGTTTCACCTTTTGATTGCTAATCCTGAATTCCAAACAAACAATCAATCACATGCTTCACCTATATTTACGTAATGGCCACTCCCTCTCTCTTTTTCATTTACTCAAATTTATTTTCCGAATCTTAGTTTCATAAAATACATTTATGCATATTTGAAATGATATAAATACAAAAATATTTATACTCTTTGTATTTTATCATTCTAAAACCAAGTACCCATTAAAATATTTTTTTCGTCTGGTCTCCAAATGTGAATAACAATAATGCTAATAATAATAATAAAAAAAAAAAGTTAGAATGAAGGCATTTGACAATGACAACATACCCTTTTAAATTTGTCGATGTGGAACAGTGCCCATGTTCTTCAGTATTGATAAAATAAAACTAGGATGTCGACAAAAGTAGTGCCAAATCACTATCAGAGAGATTTAATTATACTAACTTAAGAATTATGAAGATAACACTCTAACAAATGAGATTCAGATTATAAATAAAGATTTTTATTGTGAGAGGTGACAATAATATAAAAAGGGGGTGGAATCTCCAGATGTGTATGATTGTGCAGCAATCCATGGTGAGGTTGAGTGGCCTCACTTTGTTCTTATCCATATTTGCCAATAATAATCTTAGTCATGGCCTTACATTACCCAAACCCTTGTCCTTATCTCTTGCATTGCCTCCTTATCTCCTAGGCCATTCAAACCCTCTTCATCTTTCAATGTCAATGTTTTTACAATCTTCTTTTGCAATCAATATATGTATACAAGAGCCAAACCATGGAATAGGAATAAAATACTCATGAGTTATTTAAAGTGGAAGCAACTTGTATTACTTTTCTTTTTTCTACCTTTGACCTGATTTTAGAGTAAAACAATACTTAATGTTTTGAACCACACACATGCTTAAGCTTCATACCCGTTTGTTTTTCTTTTCTTTTGGTTTTGGTTTTTATTGTTATAGTCAAATTTTTCTGTTGAATCTGATTCTGCAATCTCTGACATGAGCCTTTTCGATAAATTTGACTGACTTATGTAACATTTAACTACCCATATTTTATTCATGGTAATTTTTTGTAAATCTGCATACTGTAAGAGAGTAAACTCCAAAACCACTTGTATCGAAATGATTCATTGTATTGTAAAGCAAATTTTGATTTCTGAGCTGCAATGCATGTAACATCCTCTACATCCAGTGTGACAGTGTGAAGTGTGAGGACATTCTATGTAAAAAGTACTGGTACAATACAAATGCAAAATATACCAACATTTAAAAAATTTAAAATAGGATAGGGTTTAAATGGTAAGGGTCCAAATTATTTAAGAATAAAAGTTGTTTAATGGATATGAAGTATATATTAAAATTTTATTATTTAAGTTAAAAAAAATTATAAATGAAAAAACATAATCATTAAAATTTCATTTTACGAAAATCATAATTGTTTTAAAATGTTTTTTTCTCTAACTTTTTCCTAAAATTTTGCGGTTCATATTTTTTAGATTAGAACTTACATGAGTGATCTGATGGAGAGTAAAACGTTTTTCTAATTTTTTTAATAAGTTTTTTTTGTTCTTTTTTATTGACTTAACTTTATTTTGGTTGTATCTCTAGGTTATGGTGTTTGCATTGTTTATGGGACAAAGATTACTATATAGTTAGAGCGTGTATGTTTAGATTATTCGTCAAAGTATTTTACTATATTTTACTTACATGTTTTACTTTTATATGAAAATAGAGGAGTTGAAAGCTTAATTTTGAGTAAATAAGTCTTAACAAGTAAGGGAATTAATTATGTTTTTTCTATAGTATTTTATTATAGATGATTTGAATGTGAAGGTGTCGTAGTTACAATATTTGATTTTATGAGAAATTGTATGTTGTTTCAATATATTCAAATAATGTGAATGTTTGGTGATATTGTGAAGATATTAATGGTATAATATGATTAAATATTTTTTGTAAACAAATTGGTTAGTTATGTATGATATGTTTTACATATTAAAGAATTGGAAGTGTTTGAGATAAAATTTGTATAATTTGAGTGAATAGATTTTAAATGAGTTATGTTGTATATTTTAGCAATTAAAAGTTAGAATATTTCAATTGAATCAAATTGGTTCGGTTGTTATTTTGGAACAAAATATTTCTATTAAGCATGAAAAATGAAGATAAGAAATAAAGAAAAAAAACTCAATTTGAACCATTTGGATCACTTGATTTGGATTATGCAGTGTCATTAGATGTGTAGAACTCTTGATGGACAGAATTTAATTAATTGAAAACATGAAAGTTTTGATCATTAGGCGAGTAAATTCTCGCTAAACGAGTTATTTTTATGAAATTCTCAGTGGTGTAGTTATTATGCGAGATAAGCAGGGTTTTCAATGGGTGACTACAATTCGTATAGCAAGCCTACACCTTTGGTTGAGCGAGCATAATGGTGAATGGAAAAAAATTACAAAATGTGCTTAATTCATTGGAAGACCAAAGTGTTGGCTGAGAGAGTGTGTTTTCTAAATATTGAAGAAAAAAGCGTTTTTAAATGTTTTCTAAATGTTAAAATTTGTTTGTCTTGTACTATATTGTTATATTTGATCAATATATTGTATTTGAATATTATTATAATGTAATGGATGATGACTTGTAATTTATTATCATTTAAATTGAGTTGAATACATATGTATGAATGAAAATCCATGATGGTAAGATTGTGATATAATATGTGATTTCTTGTGAACAAAGTTATTTCCAAATAGAAAATACTATGTTGAGATTTTTAAGTTGTGTATTAAATTTAGGATTTTGAAGGAAATGATTTGACTCTAGTGATATTGGACTCACAGAGAAAAATATTAGATGATAAGAGTGTATGGAGGTTCTTATGACCTAATATGTAATTGAAATAAGGATAACAAATGAACAGTAAATATTGTCCAAACCGGTCCTATCCTGATGACCAAGAATCTCTACATTAACTAGGTAGGGGTATGAGTGTGGGCAATACCCAATTTTTTAAATTGGGTATGGGGGCTAGATATGTACATATCTAACTCATCTTCATACTCGTTCCCAATTAAATTACTAAAACACCTTTAATTTATTTATTATATAACTTAAAATTTATATTAACTTTTCTTTAGTATTTAGTTCTGTAACTTATATCTAGGTCAAACATTTGATAGTTATTTTTACTCTTTTTCATGATTGGTTAACTTTTATCCAATTGTTATTTGATACTATCATTTAATATTCATACAATTATAATTTCTTTCTTGATATTTGACATTGGAGAAAAGAAAATGTGTATTGTGTTTATATTAAATATTTGATAATGTCATGTTTCCTTTGTTGTGATTTTTATTTTTTTAAACAAATATTTAATAAATATTTAGAACAGTAAGATGACGGGTATAAGCGCAGGTACGTGTGTATCTGTTCCTCGATGGGGATGAGGATGAGACAAAATTTATACTTGTTGGGTATGGGGATGACAATGAATTTATATTTTACGGATGTGGATGAGATAGTCAAACATGCACCTGTCTTGTTGGATATCTCACATTAACTACAAATGAGGTCAATTCATAGTATGTAAGTAGGTGCAAACCTCAACTTACAATTCAATTTTGTAAGGTTGAGTTAGACTTAAAGTCCACTTCCTAAGATGATATTAGAGTCTGTTTTAGCGAGATTTGATAGGCTTATTATGTCACCCGCTATCAAACCATCCATAAATACTTAGACTCACGCACGAGTTGAGCAATCTTGACGTAAGGGTGTGTGAGGGAGATTCCACATCAACTAAAGATAAAGTCAATTCATAATATGCAAGTGGGTGTAAACCTCTTCTTACGAGCCGGTTTTGCAAGCTTGAGTAAGGCTTGAAGTCCACTTCTTAATTCGTCTCATCTCATTGTCATCCCTAGTGTGAAAAAAAAAAAAAAAACTAGGTCTAAGTCACAAGAATTTATCCAGTCATATGAAATCATATTTTGTAACTTCATTATGGTGACAACTTAATTAAGATAGTAGTGTGACAGGTACACGTCTTTAAGTCTAATTCAACATATAAATCTTTCTAAAATAGAGTTAAGTGTACAATGTTACTAGCTCTTAAGGATGTAGTTTTTTAGGTAATAGATAGACACTTGATTTCTCATATATATTTAATAAGTGAGATATGAATGAAATGTATAAATTTGTTTATTCAACATATGTGTATGATTTCAAGATAATATATATATATATATATATATATATATAATATAATATATATATATAAATATATAAAAGTTTGTTTTAAAACTTTAACTTATCTTATTTGTATATTTGTATACTGTGTATCAACTATAATGATTATATTATTACAGATCATATGATGCTGAAACAGGGAAATTTAAGCAGAGATAAACTAAAGATAATTACATGTTTATATTTTATTATTTTTCTTTCTCTTAAAGTTACGTATATATATGATTCGATGTGTGTAATTATTTATCAGTAATAATGTAATTATGGATATTGCATAAATACATTAACATTAACATTAACTTTAAATATGAAATTCCTCACATAAATGCATGACATTTTGTTAATAGCCATTTATTATTTCTTGTTAGCACATCAATATATCATTGATGTGAATAATGATTACTAAGAAGAAGATATGCTAGTGATTATAAGAAAAGAAAAAACAAAGATATGCATTTGCCGTCCAATTTTTATTCTATCAACATGAAACAACTAAACATGATTATTTGCCTATCTAAAAATAAATGGGCTGGATAAGTTTTCAGTATTTCTAAAATTGATCCATATTAAAATTATTTTCGATACTTAATCTTCAATAAATATGCAAATTTGGTCGATTTTAATATGGTTCAATTTCGGAATACGAATCAATTTTATTTTATTTTATTACGACTAAATATTTTTTTCTTGACTAAATTATTTTTTTTAACTATCACAGTGCTCAAAAGGATTTGATTTTATTGTATTTTAAACTTGATTATTTTAAAAATCAATCTTCACATTTAATATAAAAAAACTACCTTTTATATATTTAAATAATAATAATAATAATCATCTAATATATATATATATATATATATATATATATATATGTTTAATTTATTAAATTTTTTATAGTCATTTAACAGTTATTTTTTGCATTATTTGTTGGCGCATTCAAGTAAACATCTAAAAATTTTACATTCGACTATGGACTTGCTTTTTACTTATATGATTAAATTTTTATAAATGTATCGAATATTAGATTTTCAATTTCCTTATAGGTGTAATATGTACAAATCAATCAATACTCATATAAAATATACATAATTTAATAAAAATGAAAAATAAGTCAAAAATACCTAAGTGAAATTTTGACATGTTTAAGAAAATGTGTAATTATAATAAACGAGTATGAATTGGGGAAAATGTAGATACATGAGATGTAGTGAGATTGAAAAGTGATTTATGGTATTAAGTGAATAAACTCATTAAAGAAAATTGTAAAGAGGTCTTAAGAATTATGTGGTAAAATGAAATTTAAAAAGTAAATTAAGACCCTTGATCTTATATTGAAAATGATCTAAAAAATACTTTGACATTCTTGGAGTATCAAAATTAATCTTTGAAATTGGATAGATGAACTTGAAATGAAATCACTTGAAAATATCAAATTCTGAAGCACAAATGCATTCATGTAAAATCCACTGATAAGTGTATTAAGCAGAAGTTACAGAAATAAGCAAAGGCATAGTAATATGAAGAGTGCAATATGAAATAAGAAAAATAGGAATAGAAGAGAGAAAAATGTGAGATAAAATGTATAATGTGATGGGGAGAGAAGAAGTGTTGTGTAAGCTATTGTGTAATTTTGTTGTATAATATTCAGTTTCATTTTAAATAAGGCATAATTAGTAGAAAAAGTTCTTGTGCATTTGCACAGGCAGAGAGGTAAAAACTTCAAGAAAATGAAATTGAAAGGAATGCTGTCAAGAGGCAGGAATACATTTCATAAGTAAATGACATGAATACATTTGATAAGAAAGTGACATGTGCCACTTCTTGGGCAGGTTTAACATAAAAGTTGAGAAGTGCATTCAAGTACTTGACCTAAAATTCTATCAGAAAAGCTTTACAAAGGCAGACTGAATTTGAAACTAAAAGCAAAATTAAGCTCTAGCTGCCTTGCTGTTGGTACCTGCATATATCTTCACAGTTTACAAAACAGGTGGATCTAGACTGTACTCATTTCAGAAACTCAAAATGCACTGCATTTTAAAGAAATACAACAAAGAGTAAACAAGGCATGCTCGGATTTTTACTCTGATCAAAGCTTGAAATTCCATCCAGCTTCAGGACTTGTGAACTTTGAAACCAAAAATTCTTGGAACATAGTTCTGTGATGGCTTTTGTGGCTTCAGATTCCCGTAAGTCATCAGAAAGAGGTGAGGAAATGTAGATCCAAAGTAAGCTCCATCCATGTCTAGAGGCAGTTCAGAAAATTTGTGTATGAAATACGGGATATTATTTACCCCATAAATAATTGAAAAACCATATGCCAAAACACAGGGTAAGACCCAGTCACCCCCAAAATATCCAGGATCTAGTTAGCAATGACAAAATCTCAACAAAATGATTGGTTAACTGGCTCAATGAAATCACAAAATAAAATAAATCAAGCAAATCTTCGTATTTTTTTTTATACAACTTGTTTCTGGATGGCAGCTATGTAAAAATTGAAGAAAAAAAGACTTCCAGTTTCCAGTTATTTTTCTGAGTTTTTTTTTCTTCTAAAAGCATCCAGTCGGAAATTTCAAACAACTGGCCTAATCAAATTACAACCTTAATTGGCAGACCAACAAAAGAGTCTAGAAGGCAATGATAAAGTGTATAGATGGAAGAACAAAATCCAAATTTTCAAAAGATAAGATAAATTGTTCACAGGAATTCAACATGGCACTTCAAAGGATACTACCATGATACTTGGACTTTGGGTAGTAGGTGTCTTCACACTTGGGGCAATATATTTTTACATTACTTGACCTAGGAATATCTGACTGGCCAACCGGAAGGCAGGGTTGTCCAGAGCAGTAAACTCTTGGACATCTGCCAAAGTCCAAGTTTTTGAACTTGTGTAGCTGTAGATAATCCAATGCCATTTATCAGTGCCATCTTTGTCCACAGTAAAACATCAAAAAACAGGATAACTAGGAGAAAAATCATACCATTGCAGCCATTCCTTTGCTTGTCAAAATGTACCGGGCATGAATAAGACCATAAAGCATCTCTGCTGCAGATTCAATTAACTCATTTTGTTCCTCTGTGAACATGTCTCCTAACAATTCGACAGACGACACTACCAGTCAATCAAGAAAATAGCAGAATGGCCAAAGAGGTTATCAGAAGTCATGTAAGTGAACAACTTCAATTTAGCATCAAAGGGGGAAGTTTTTACTTTAATCAGAATGCAGTGGTAGCAACAAGTATTTTGAATTTCATCACATAACTTGGAATATATAATAAAAAAATGAATTCAAGTAAGAAAAGAATATGCCTACCGTGGGAGGGCTCAACATCCAAAATTAAATCCAATGCATAATCATAGTAAGGCACTTGACTACTTAATCCACAGAGGTTGAAATCATCTTGTACAAAATCATCATCAACTTCACACAAGAATTCATTTCCTCTCAAATTGCAAAACCATGAGATCCAAGATGTGTCATCCCCTGCTGAGACACCAACATCAGATCCTTCAATATCTGTTTCAGATTCCTCTGCATACAATACACGTAAAAAGTAAGGATCTATTCCAAGAAATCATGTTCTCTCCAAAACATTGTCATGCAATACAATAGCTCTATTTCACCCTTCTTAGTTAAGTGCCCGCAAATTTTCATATTCCTTTTACTTTTTATCTTACAGAGCCAGCACCTTTGAAAAGTTGCAAATAACCAAGGCAGTTTCATTTCAGGTAAAATTCTTGTGTGAGAATTTAAATTTCGTAACTTTTAGAAAACTCAAATATATTACATTTAAATTTCTTTTCATTTTAAACTTTTTAATTATTTAAATATTTTATTTGGATAAGACAATTCATATTTATTGAATTTGAATTTTTTAATTGAATGGAGTATTTTAATTACTACCAAATACAAAATTTAATTTTGCATTAAACAATATTAATAATTTAAAATATTAGTTAAGATAGATCATTATCGATACTTTACATTAATCAAGATTTAAAAAAAAAAAAAAAACTTTGCTGAAGGTTTTTTTTGTCAATTTTTTACTTGAGTCTACTAAAATTTCTGCCAACTAACATTACTGAAAAAAGAATCCTAATTGGCCAAAATATTCCCCCTCAACATTAATAGGAAAAAAAATCTTAACCAGCTTTAGAAAAAAATAACTTTGATGATATCAATAAAAACGATCTCTACAAGTATGGATAAAAAATAACTGCAACAAAACTTCAATAGAAGACATAAAAAAACAAATAGCACCTATACATTATTCGAGAAAACCTTGAGTAACATTGACCTCGAAATAGCATTGCATATAAATAAATCTAATAATGTACCAAAAATAATCACTATTAAGGTTGATTAAGAAAGCTTGACATATATGTATTAAAAAAAGTAGTTTTATTAAAATCAATAAAAAGTCGTGGTTGCTGTTGAAAAGAAAAATAGCCCAATCCATGTTAGTCAAGAAAACATTCACCGATCTTGATGGAGAATTAATTTTGACGTACGTTTTGATATCAATTAAAAATATTCACAATTGAAAAACAAGAACTATTGTCTACAAAACATTCTTTATATTCGCTAAAAACTCTCTCACTAACTTCAACTAAGAAATAACACTAACATATATAAAAAAATATAAAATATCAATAATTATTAAAAAAATAATCATAATAAATTTGTGCCTATAACGTAATGACTAATATCAAGAGAACGCCTCAATCCAAATTAATTAAATTAAAATATACGAAGAGAAGAGATAAAAAGACGATAAAAATATATAAAAATTTAAAATTCTTAATTTTTATCTTATAGAATTTAAAATTATGAACTTTTAATTAATTAAATTACTCTAAAGAAAACAAAATTTCTTTTCAACAATATACTTTATCATTAACGTTTCAAATCAATTACTCCCTATATAATTTCTATTGCTGATAACAAAAAACACCTATATAATTCTCTTGTCCAAAACAATCCAGGGTAGAAAACCCAAAACCGCCCCCATTAAATTTCATTTTGAAGAATGAAACTCTAAAAGATGGGGCTTCAAGGGTATGAAAGTATTATTTTGAACACATGGCAATCAAGAGAAATGATAATATGCGACCTTAAATTCCATAATATGAATACCGAAGCATGAAACAGTTATGAAAAAGAGGTGAGTTGAATTGATGCATGAGGTTTGACATGGATGATTTGTTTTTGTTGAAAGAAAGAAAGAGAAAGAAAGAAATGCGGGGAAGGAGAAAGAGAAAACCGTGTTGATTGTTAGGGAGGGAGAGAGAGCGACGGTGAGGGTTGTTTGGCCTTGCAGTGGAAGGAGAGGCTTCTTGTTGCTGCGTCGTCTTCTCCTTGATTCGCTTCCGAACAACAACGCTTTCTCCTTCTCTTCCTTTCTGATCATTCATACCCTCCTCCTTTCCTCTTTTCCCCTTCTCCGATCTCTATTCTAAATTAATATATTCAGATGCTTCTTCTCATCCATTCTCCAACAACACAAATCATCATTACTTTCTTACTTTCATTAATTAAATATAACACTTCCATTCACAATCTCATTTTTAGTAACTTCTCTCTCTTCTCTCTGCGTCTACGTGTCGCCTCCACACTTCCCCAACCATTCTTCCCATGCGGCCCTCCCTGGCACATACGTACCATGTTTCTTCCCCTTTTTTAGCTTCCACCTCCCCTTTTAAACTCACCGTTCTCACAAAAACAAAAACTATTTAATATAATAATAGTCTCACTAATATAACACTCTATAACTTTAACGCTTTAGCACCTGTTATATTAAATTTAAATCTTTTTTATTTGTCGACTAAATATAAACATGCTACACTTTTTGCTATAATTAGTATAAATAATATGTTTGTAAGAGTTATCAATGAATTATAATATATATATATATATATATATATATATATATATATATATTAAGAATTAAAATAAATTTTTACTATGGAGCGTAATTGACTGCCAATTTGATGATTTGTAATGTTATACTTGTTTCTACTTTGTAAAGTGGCGCATGCTCTTTGGAGTTGGCTGGGAGGTGTTATCTGTTTTCAAATGAATCGGTCCACGTTGCAATCATTGTTGAATTTTGCAAGCATAGTACAATAAGGGTATTTCATCAAGCTCTATGATTGAATTTCAAAATTTGAAAGGTTGCGCGTATGGTGGTGGTACTTTTAAGGATCCTAGAGAGTGATTTGGCATGTATGATGTTTTGCAGCATATTTTGGGTTTCAGATTTCATTGCATGTTGAAATAGTGGTAATACTAATTGCTTTGTAGCATGCTCTCTATGACAAATGGTTAGATAGATATGTCTCGAATGTGGAATTGGTATTGTGACTTTTAAAAATTATGACACTGGATGGTTAAGATGTATCTATTTTCTTAAATTAGAATTACTTCTTTTCGCATATGTGATATATATATATATATATATATATATATATATATATATATATATATATATTATATATATATATATATATATATACATACATTATATATATATATATACACACACACATTATATATACATATATTTATATAAGTATATTAAAGTACTACCTGTGCACACAAATTGGTAAATTATAATGTTCATAATAGGCAACGTTTTAGGCTTTTTGATAATAGTTTGTATTTGCATTTCCTGTTAGCGGGAGATAATTGTCAGACTTTGAGATATCAACCACTTTTGTTACTCCATAATGGTGGAAACTAGTTAACCTTTTCATAAATAAAAAAATTTATAATGTTTAATAAAATGTTATTAGTTCCTAGCATAAATATTACTATATAGTATTGATCTTGTTACTTAAGTCAGAAACCGATGCAAAAGATGGTGAGTAATTGCGGGAATTGCAAGACGCAAACATCACCAAGCTTCCTATGGGAGCCGTGTTCTAGAATGAAATAAAAGAGACGTTTATATTAAGAATATACAGCTGTCATAGTTTAGTCATCAGCAAAATATCTCTCCTCTGCATCAATATTGGCCTCCCTCTGCCAATGATCGTCAAGGGTCTCGTCATTATCTATTTTAGAGTAATCAAGATGTTCCTGATCTTCCCCTAAAAGAAACTTCTGCTGCATAATGTAGGTGAATTGATCCATCCTGTCCTCCAGTTCTTCGGCAGAAATAGTTGGTTCCAAACTAACTCTGTCTGGATTGGATAGGGAATCATCATTTACATCCGCCTCATTAAGGTGTCTCTGCCAGTTGGAAATAACAGGTAAGAACAACAATAATTATTCAAGTCCACAAAACATATGGTAACCGTCATACGAAAACAATACATAGTTTCATTAATACTCAAACTATTCTAAACAAAGAATTCAAGCAAGAGACATAATATAATAACATAGGGGTATAATCCAAAAACAAACGCAAAAAAAAAGCTTCCTTGCTTCAATGTCTTGAATACACCGTGTTATCACTGGATCGCTAATAATGACCATCATAAAAAGCACATTCGGAGTTACTACATATTAGATCAGTCCTCGTAAGCTAATTCACAATTACGTGGGTCAAATCAAATGAAGAAAATAGTACCATGAAGTGGATTCCAAATAGTGGCATGCGGTTGAAACTATGCAACAGATTTGAAGTAAGAACTGAAGTATGCAGTTGATTTAGATTATTTATCAAAAAGCCCTCTACCCTAACCTGTTATCTAAAGAAAAATAACCTTCGAAATATAATTACTTGCAACTTAATTGATACGGAGAAAAACCATCTGAATCAACCTCCTAACATCTGTTTAAGTTATAAGCCCCCTGCTCTTCCATCTATCGCCACTGAACTAATTCTCGAAATACCATGTAACTCAATCTATAACTTCCTTGAGACCTATCAGGAATCAGAATTATCAGAAAAGAATTTTACATAATGCACAAATGATTTGCACAAGTATATCGATTAATTGCTATTTCATCTTATTTAGAGAAACCAGTACAAAGTTAAATATCACGAGTCATCTTTCTCTCTACGAGTAAAGATGATGTAGAGTTTTAATTCAAATAAAAATTATAATATGCAAAAGCAGATTATCAATTCTAAATGCGGTGCGAAACAAATTTAGGCATATCCTCAACAGCATTGGGACCAGAAGATAATAAGGAGCATGTGCACCAAACTTAAGAGACTTAACTGATTACAGATATAACAATCTCACTAGTCGCTGTCGGGAAAAGGAAGGAAAAGTATACAGAATGTTCAGGCTTCGGTATCAAACACAACACATTGTTCTAAGATCTTTATAGCTCATGAACTTAGTAAACTAAATTTGTACATGTGCAGTCTAAATCTGTGTATCCAGTGTCTATGGAAGACAATGACAAAGATCTAGTTATTTACTTATTATGATCATAAATTGGTTATAAAAAAGAGGGTCTTGTGCATGCTGAGAAATTGTTAATCAACTGTTCTTAAATTGTTCAGCCAGGTTGCTTTATGAATTCCTCGTTCAGGGAAATTTGAGTGTGTCGTAAGTCCCTAGATAAATATTTTATTATTAGCCTTCATGGTTTTGGTAGAATAAATAAACTAACTTTTTTGTGGCAATGAACAACCTATGCTGCTTCAATGGCATGGTTTTAATTTATCAAATCAAAATTCGAATCATGGAGTTATTTAGGTACAATGAAAGATCACTTCAAATATATCATACAGATGATATATAGTGTAAACAGCATAAACTAGAAATAGATAAAACAACTTAAGATAAAGTCAAACAGCATAAAACAATTAGTCATATTTAAGTTTGTGAGTGTATTTTTTAGAAAAATGGAAACAAAACAATTAAATAGCTAAGTACATGTACTGAATCAGCAAGTGACATATAACAGCGGAATAATCAAATAGGATAAGTTCACAAGAGTTTCTTCAAATTCCTTTTCACCTAAAAATTTAAGCTCACGTGACGTTTTTTAACTTTTTCATAAAAATTGGTGAAAAGGTGAAAAACATACGAATAGTTGCATCGTATCATAGGTATAAATTACACCGATTCATTAATGTATTGTAAGATACAAAGTCATTTAAGATTCATCTTGAGAAACAGTAGATATATCGAATTGTGCTTGGTAAGGTTGAATTGGACCAATCTGACTTGTTTAAGGTTTCATTGACACAGCACTAGATTTAGAAACTTGGGATAATTTGGTACTTCTTTAGTGTTATATAGTCGGCCTTCTTAGTTGCATTTTGTGAACAAATATCTTGAGGGACTTAAGAGCTTTGTTCTTTGTGTGTGTGTATTTCTTTCTTTCTAAGTTAACTGTTTCGTTCTCTCGATTAGGAGGATTCCTTTTCCATCACCCTCCCCTTTGTAATTTTTTCTCTTCATCTTATTTTTACTTATATGCGATTAAACAAGAACAAATAGCCTTGTTATCCCACCAAGTGGGATGGATGACTATGCTAATCACACAACACCAATCAATGAGCTCAATTAAACACCAAATTCTCAAGGATATTATTCATACTAGTTAAAACAGAAAAAAAGACAAAAAAAAAAAAAAAAAAAAAAAAAAAAAAAAAAAAAAACATGATTGACAGTTTTAAGCGTAGTACCTCTACAGGCTGTCCGTTGCTACCACCTCTTCTCTCTTCATCCACTTCCTCCTCCTCCTCCTCTTCTTCTTCCTCCTCCTCCTCCTCTTGAACTCTCTCATTACCAACCCAATCTCTTTCGGGCACGCCCATCCTTTGCTGCTCCCCTCTAATTTTCGCAACCAGCGCCGCTTCCTCACACCTCCTCATGAGAGTCTCCGACCACCGCTCCCCCGGCCTTGCCATGCCTCTGCTGCTCTGGTCCTGAAACTTGCCCACATACTCATGATGCAGATACGGCTCTCTCTCCCTCATGGCATCCTCAGAGAAGTAGTGTCCACCGCACACCAATCTATCCAAATAAGCCCGCCTCCGGTTCTTCACCGTCACCGACCTCATCCTCAACTCCTCCTCCGACGGACTCATTATGCTCCGCAACCGCTTCATGTGCCAATTAATCTCATAATCGTCTTTCATGGAGTCAAATTCACTAAGTTCATTGCACGTAAGCTGGGAACCGTATCGTTCTACGCACAATACAACAATATATACAATTAAGGTACTCATTATCTCGTCTCTTAACTAGGTTAGGGTTTAAGTAGGATTTGATTACAACATGGAAAAATCGAAACACGCATATATGAATTGAGTAAAGAAAAGGAACAAAGTGAGAGGTGAGCATTAACTAACCTAAGAAAAGAGCAACGTCTCTCGAGAGAAGATCGCGTAAAATGGCTTTGCGTTGAGAAGGGAGAGAGACAGTGGATTGGAGCGCGCGCGGAAAGTAAAGGTTCTCCAAACATGACAGTCTCTCTGAAATTCTCTCTTTGGCTTCCTCATTCATCGTCCTCACCGTCTCTTCCTTCTTCTCCATCACTACTTCGCTCTTGTGTTTTTGCGACCATCATCAACTCTTTATATAGGCCCATTTATGTCTTTTGGACCAATCTAACAAGCCCATTTTGCTGTGTTTTTTTATGTACCATTGTTTTATTTTACTTTAAACATAATTATGGTGTCCGAAGTATGCAATAAAAAAACTCTATTTTAAATCCTCTAAAATTTAGAAAAAATAAAAAAAATATTGTTTCATAAGATTAAAGTTTGGTTAAAATTATAAAAATGTTTTTAATGAAAAGTAATTATTAATTTCTTTGGATTTGACATTGAAAGTGTTATTTTACCTTTAAAATCATATAAAATATCTTGTAACACGTTTTTTTTATAAAACGCATTTTTTAATTAAAAGGAATTATTATATTTTAATTAATTTAATATTATTTTTTAAAATTATATACATAAAAATAATTAATGGTGTACATATCTTAATTCATTTAGATGGTAGTGTTTGAAAGATGTAGAACTTTAATTGGTTGTTGTTTATTCACATTTTCCTACCTCTCTCTGGTAATTATCCATTGTCAACCTTAAATGTTTTATATACATTTGGATCTCGACATGAAATTAAAACAAAAATAATTAAAATAAAAAATCAATCACAACATGAAATCAAAATTACTTGTATAGTGCAACAACTTACAATAAACTATGTTGTTTTTTAACTCATTATTTGTTTGTTACTCTCATCATTCCAACTAAATCTAATATCTTTCTCTATTAACTTAATAAAGGATTCAAAACGGTTTTTTAACGAATCTTTAATTTTTTTTCCCTCTCACAGTTTTTCCAATCTTCCTTATTCAATATGTGTTCCTTGCCAATTCCCAACATCCAACTCTTTAAAACATAAACTTTAAATTTTTTTGTTATCCCACCTAGTAAGGTCTGCTTTATACTGTGGCTAGCTTTCTAGTGTTTTAAATGATAAAAGTGTAATTATATCATGAAATATTAACATGTGATTCGTATACAATCATTTTCAAATCTAATTAATTAAGATACTAATCACAAATGCATAATTTTTAAATCTAGCCAGTAGAAGATGAAATCGTTTAATGAGTTTTAGCAATTTAATGATGTAAACTTCTAGCAAACAACATAAACATGCTTATTTTCCCACATAAGTTATATTTTTGGTAAAAACTACCCACAACAAAGGAGAATTATATATTGAATTGAAAATTATGCGATAAATAATAGTTTTGAATATTTTTTAATAAAGAACTGACACTACAAGAAGAATGTTAAAACTATAATGCTACAAATGTCAATCAAAAAAATGGTTTACGCATAAAACTAAAGAAATTTTCTCAGTAGGAATATTCAATTAATATTTAAATTACAATTATAATATAAGTAACATATATCATATCTTTAAAATAAATTAATCTCCACATCCCAACTACCAATTGAAAGAACAGGATAGAAAGGAAGACCATGATTGTAAGGAAAATTAATAGTTTATTATTATTACCAAATATTAAAAATAAACATGATATTTGAGGATAAAAAGATTAGTCTAATTTTTTCAAATTCATCTGTTCAAATTAAAAATGGTAACAGCAAAAATATAAGCACACTTCTATTTTGAACAATAATATTAAATGGTACAAAGAAAAATTGTGATTCATATTTGATTAAGATCTCAAATAAACTAAGAACCTCAATTATCATACACAACGATAAATTAAGGATTTCATTCCCAATTGATTGAACCCCGAAAGATTTTATATACCAAAAAATTACCATTAACACGAGAATAGAACATAAATGTTAGCACTTTCATAGTGTACACCAATCCAAGGTGGTCCAAAGTTCAAACTGCAATATCTGATCTAATGGGAACCAGTAAAGAACATACTAAATTACACTAGTGGACTGAATTAATTGCATCTTTTATTTGATGTGAGAGAGTAGAAATATCATGACACTTATTAAATAAAAAACATTCACTTGGCAACTTAAAATAATAATATTTTAATCAAATTTATTTTACTTTTTAATTTAAATTTTTAATTCATATTATTAAAATAAATTGTAAATTAGGTGTATCTTTTCGGAGTGGCAAAGCATTATTTTTCTAAAAGTAGTTATATTAAATGATTATGTATAAACACACAATGACTGATGTCTGATAAGGAAACTACCATCTGGTATGTATTGGAATATAGCAGAAGCATCGTGATCGGCCGTCAATAAGTGAAGCTGCTTTGTGCCTCTGTTCTCGCATTTGATGATTCTAAACTCTTATAAAGATTATTATTTTTTTAAAATTAAATTACTATTGCGTTATAAAATAATATAATAAAAACATAATTTTCTAGACTATCCTTTTGTTTTAATTTTCATTTAAAACAAATATTAATCTGTCTGGCCAAATTAATGATTCGGTGGCATGCTTTGATTCTAAAAGATCTTCATAAATTTAGTTCGCTGTTCTTCCAACTTGTTCTGAACACAACTTTGTACAAATTCTGGATTCCATAAGCTGTTATATTTTCATTGCAACTCATGTCAAATATCTCTACTGAAAAAATCCCTTAGAAACAAAGGGTCTCCAAACAGGCACTAACATGACATGTGACTAGAAAAATTCAATGCCAACTTCATTTACAATTTACTGAGTAAGGCTAACTTGACTAATCAAATAAGGCTCCCTATATTTCACTCTTTCTTCAATACATCCAATTATCCCTCCAATCGCATAACCTAAAAGCTTTGTATTTTACGCAGCAACTTCATCCACGTTTGAGTTAAAAATAAAACTTGGGAAAGAGGTTGTTATGTCCCTGCATTTTCAATATTAACAAATTATTACATATCCAGAATATAAAAATATGCATAAAAAAACGTAAATTCATATGTACCGTAAAAATAATTAACACGTACCTCAGATAAGGTAGGGTCATGATTTTTAATAGTGATGGATTCTTAGCAACAAAATTTGTCCATTCCTCCATGTCTATTTTCCCATCTTGGTTTAAGTCAGCTTCCGAGAAAGTCTAGACCAAAAAAAAAAAAGCAGATGACAGGCACAAGACTTTTATTTAGTTTGTAATAATAAAATATATTTTTTTCCACTATGCAGACAAGATATCTATTGTTACTTTATATTATTATATTCTATAATAAGCATAAGTCACCTTGTTCAGAATTGTTTCTATGACATCATCTGCCAACTTCATGTCCGATTCATAAAGAAGTGCAATTAACATTTCTTTAACCTGAAACCACAAAAAAAATGAATAAGCGCATTCAAATTATAGGACAGGAATGCAGAGGCTGCAAATGGATGCCACGACAAAATACACCAAACCAAAATGTAAATCATCACAATCGCAGCAAAGAGCTATCTATTTTGTTTTGTAGCAATGAGCACTTTGTTAGCATTAAGACAGATGACTAAAGAATCATCATCTTACCTCTTGACGCTCTATAAAGCCAGTATTGCGCAAATCATAGAGCCTAAATGAAACTGAAACAAGATATCAATCAACCTAATGTATCAGAATGGCTAGATCACGCAGTAAGGAATTTAGGATAAACTGTGAGTTCAGCATTTGACCGTTAACTTACAGGCTATCTTGTCTTCTAATGACACATTTGGATGGAAAACATTGAGAGATCTAACAAAGTCTTCGAAGTCAATGACTCCCTTCTTCTTGACATCAAATAGATCAAAGATCTGCACGGACGGTATCAATGAAAATCTAGTCAATTGAAGGATCACATCATCCAGATGCCCAGAGAGTGACAGTGACATAATCAAACATAAACATAAATTTGACAAAATCTGGATGGAAGCAAATGGTTCACAATATGGGCATATGCTGAAAGGTTAATGTATTGAGATTCTTTCAGAAGATCAAAGAGAAACAGAAAATTTCTTCAATACGCTACTTCTATTGCAAATTGTTGATCCAAAGATTACAATGAAAAAAAATCTTTTGGACAGACTATAGTCATCCACAAATGCTTGCAAAAAACATTAGCCATTCTAGCATACTTATTACCATCAAGAGTGCAAAAGCAGGATAAATAGGATGTGTATAGTACCCGAGTTGCAAAAATGTTCTCCTTTTTCTTGTTTTTGAAGATTGCCAATTGAAATTCTTCCTGCAGAGAAAGATCATCCAAAACCCCAAATGGACACCGAATTCCATGTGAGAACAAGTTGTGTTAGGACAATAATATATATGAAGTTTTTTTATCAAATATACGAAAAAAAAGCTTAACAAAAGTGATATTCTATTGTGGAACATTCATGCCTGCAAGCATCATTGAGAAAAAAGCAACCGATTATCCTTATACATAATTGAATAATTGGAATATTCCAAACTGAAGTTGAGTACAAAATAAATTCTTGACAAAATTATAAATGCAAATATATGACCAAAATCTCTCATGACAAAATACCCATCGCAAGAGACGTCAGAATATAAATAAGTCACTCAAAGAATGAGTGGAGGTACAAACAATAAAAAGTAACAATCATCATAAAACAACTTATGCGGAAAATAGAAAATGAAAATAAAAATCTATGTAGTACCTTGCTTATCAGTCCATCATCGATGACAGAACTGCTGATGCTCCTAAAAAGCTCATACAGTGCTTCAACCTCACTAACAGTAACTAGGAAATGGAAAACCATACACAAATTTAAACTACAAAACTAAATATGGAGAAATATGCAACAATTTTATAACAAATGCATCACTAGATGGAAACATTGTGCTAAATAATTGACTGGTAACAGACCCCAAGACAACTATTGAACCCATTTCAATTGATACAATGACACAAATAAACGGACAACTCACTCCAATTTCATTACTTAAATTTTCAAATTTGCTATTCTGTTTCAAAGAGTAGAAAATTTTGTAGCAAATGAAAGAAAAAAGAGGCTTTTCTGCTTAAGTTAGTGACAGAGTAGAAAGTTTGAAACTAATGAAAGACTTAGGGAATCTAATTTGACAGAAAAGAAGCAAGATTCTTCTTTAATCTCTTCAATTTTGCAAGGGACCAACAACATTCTCTTCGATTTACTTCACTAGATACAGAAAACTAAAATTTATATTATTGGCTTGCATTTATATACCCACAGATACAGCGATACCGACAGAGCATGGTCTTTTCACCTTAATGTAGCCAAAATTAAGATAGAATAAGATTTGGTATGACCAAGGGGAAGAGGCTGTTTCTAAAACTCCACCCTTGCCCACTTTCAACAATAAACCAAACAAAGCGAACTTTGTTTTGTTTGTTACAAATTTGCAATCTTTCCCATCCCAAAAACCTCACAGGCGCTGGAAATGTACCAAACATACAGCAAGCCCCTATAGATAAAATACAACAACTTTCTTTTTTCATTATTAGTATTATACTTATGAGATTCATCAAGCAAGAGTGCAAGGCCAAAAGTAAATTCACAAAAAGCAACTCCGCAGAAGAAGATACAGTTAATTCAGTAAACAGTAACATATCATTGTACAAGAATTAAAGATCCTTTCTCTGAAAGTGTTGATCAACTTACAGGCAGTCTCTGATGCGAGAGTTACTGTCTTCTCCTGTGCAGGAAACTGTCTTCTTGACCTAGAGACGAAACAGCCCATTTATGAAGGAAATGCAGGTAAGGAAGCACGGTACAGGACCAGCGCTCAAACTTACCTGAAATATATATCATCAAAACCATCTTAACCATTCCAACCCAATTGAAGCACCACGATATATAATAATAAATAAACAATTCAACCCTACAATAATGCACGGTTGAAGTAAAAAAATTAAAAGCTATTTTAAAAAAAAAGCTAAAACAATATTCCTCTCCAAAGGATTCCAATACTCGATGTCAGAAGCAATAATTGATAATTAACAAATGAAGGCTATGAGCTCAGGTGTCACAAAGAGACATAATTTATGTAATTATTGACAAAGACTTTTTCAAAAACAAGCTAGAACCATAACAAGCAAAAGGGGCAATTAACAAACATATCGAGTAATCAAGAAATAAAAAAAAAAAAAATTGACCTTGAATTCGGATTTATCCCATTACAAGCAAGATGAAACAATCCTCAAAACTTAAAGAACAATCAACATCACATAATCCCATTGACACGTGACACAAGCCAAACTTATTACTTTATTTCCATAATCTGGAAATCACAGCATACAAAAGGAGTCAAGAAGATCAACAACAGACAAACTATTTGTCAAAGAAAAGAAAAAATGAAAGAAAGAAAGCCCTGAAGCCTAATTGTTCAGCAAAAGAAAGGAAAAACCACAGCAACATGAAACCCACATTGTACTTCCTTTTTCCCCTCCCATAAACCCCATCAAAGAAAAGGGCATCTAAATCAAAACAAGAGAAGCTCGAAAAACAAAAAAGAAAGGAATCCTCACACAGTAAAAATGAGCAGAAATCGAAGCACTGCGATAAAGATGGAAAAGAAACTGACCCTCTTGAAAAGCGTGTTCAGAAAATGGGCATACGAGTGAGTTTGGAGAGGGAGTAGAGAGAGAAACTCGGGATACGCGGAGATGCAGAGAAAGAGGGAAAAAGAAAGATATACTGTCTTATGCTTTGTATATGTGATGGCATATTTATTGCTTTTATATATACATAAATAAAATATAAATGTTATTTTTGGAAAAAATATATTGTATAATTTAGATATTCACGCAGTTCTTGTCTGAACTGAAAGTAAAGTTGGAAACGGTAGTTGACAAGAGTTCGTTTGGAAAATAGTTAAGAATTTGAATTCAACTGAAATTGAGAAAAATATTTTATTGAAATTTTTAATTTAAATAGAGTTTGGAGGCTAATTTTGTTTAATGTGGTAAAAAAAAGTGTCCTTAACACAGCTTTTGGACGAAAAATAAAAGTTGGTTTGCATCTCCGCCAAACACCGTGGAACTTTTGTCTGCGGCAAAACTAAATGCAATTTTATGAATAAAACATTTATGGAGTAATTTTTTGAATTAATTTTGATATTGATTATTAAGTAATTATTATTTATATATAAAAAATGGAATCAATGGACATCATTTGGAATATTCCTGCTGTTAAATGGAGGTTTTCCTATTTAGTCAATTGCTCTCTCACATGGGTTTCCTCTCACTTTGCATGTTTTCTTTATTCTATTGTCAAACCAATTAATCACTTGTCAGATGGGTAAGTGAAAAAAAACAAAATACTTGTTTTTGAATATTCTAATTGTTGAATCAACTAAGCACTTTTTTCTTTTGTCTAGAAGTAGGGATGAAAAAACAATACAGGTCAAAAAGTCCCTGTGGTTGGCTATCCATGTACCCATACAAGGGTAAATAATTTTTTGTAAAAAAAATTACAGTAATAAAATAATATTGTCAATAATAAAATAAATAAATATTAATACCGATTAACAATGTCTTAAAGTTCAAGTAATTGTAGTTAATGTAAAATACAATATCTTTGATGTATATCAAACAAAACTACAGATAAAATATAACCAATAACGTAATTCGTGATTATCTAACAAATTACAAATTTATTGAATATTAAACATTCTCGTATGATCAAAAATTAAGTGATTAATAAAATTTAATATAAATGATTGAGTGTGTGATTTTTAAGATGGTTTGCTTTTATGAAGTTGAGATTTATATTTTCTAAAAATGTAAACATATGTGATTTGAACAAAATTTTACAAAAAAAAAGAAAAATATAATTAAGATTGAAAAAAAAATATACTTGAATATTTGAACAAATTTATTGAATATCAAATAATTAAGAGAGTAAAAGATTGTGTAATTTTTTTAAAAGAAACATATCAAAGTTTAAATAAAAGACTAAAAGTAAAATTTTTAAATCACTTAATAAATTAAAGATATTTTTGAAAAATTAAAACAAAATATATGAAGAAAAGGACCAATGAATTTATAAAATTAAACCTGATTGATACTGTATTTTTATCCAAATCACATGGATTCATAAAATAGTCAGTGTGGGTTTTATTTATCATTCTAAATGAATATTTTTATTATTATATCAATCAAGAGCACCAATTTCAATTTTTCATGATTCACATTGAATTTACTTTTTGTGATAATTCTATATTTGTAGATTGTGGGTATCTCAAGTCACGCTCCTTAAGAAATGAATGGGAATTTTAAAATATCTCATTCTGTTTTTATAATCTTTGATCATGTATATTCTCACGACTAATAGTTCTTTTTTCTTTTTCTTTATATAAAAATCAATTGAAGTATTTTATTTTAAGCTAGAGATTATTTTTTGTTAATGATGGATCTTCTTTAAAAGAAAATGCATGTAGATATATCTAATATAGGACACATAAAAACTAAATTAAATAATAACATGTAATGGTAAATAACTGTAGCTTTAAGATAAATGTGGAAAATAAATTATATATAATATAATATGTTCAAGCAGCCAATTAATATTATTAGGCCTTAGAAGTTTTTCTTTTATTTTTTACTCGTTAATCCTGGTTAATATAAAACTTCAAACGTTTTTTCTAACATCTCAAAAATATTATTAACAACTTGTATAAAACATTTAGAAATTAAAATAAATAAAATAGTAAACACATTGTTTATATATTTAAAAATATATAATTATTTATATATATATATATATATATATATATATTTTAAATATTTTTCTCAATTCTTACTTATATATGTTCATATACACATTATAATTATAGTAAGACTTGATATAAACATACATGACTAAGATATTTAGAAAAATATTATTATAATAAAACAACTTTATTGGAATTAATTATAACAATAAATGCAGTCCCATTTATTCTTATCTTAATATATAAATGCATATGTAACCTATTAACAATATTATAATTATTACTTTTGTTATATTTTAGAGATAATTACTTTTATACTTTCTAACAAAATTAGAAAAAAAGTAATCGTTTATATATATTATTTATAGAGAAATAATAAGTTTTATTTATATGTATTTTTTCATTTTTTTCATACTACTACTTATTTCATAATTGATGGAAATATGTTAATTAGTGAGTTTGAGTGAACAATGAGAAATATATAAAATATGATTATTATTATTGGTCCTTTTCAAAAATAACTGAAATAAACTTCTACATCAAGACAAAAAATAAAGTTGATAATATTATCTCTCTAAGAATATTGAATTGATAATAAGGTTGATATTTTAACTGTTTTTCAAAGATTGTGATAATTACAAAAAAATAAGTTTAAAAATTTTAATATTTTTATTTATTTAAATTGATATTTTTATTTTTATCGTATATAAGAAACTAAAATAGAAAAACAAAAACTAATATAATATAAAATAATTTAATATTGAAAATAAAACAATATATATACCATTTTTATACTTTCATTAACATAATATACTTTATTTTATATTAAAAATATTTGATTTACTTTTTAGTAATTAGTATTAAATGAGTTTTATCATAGTTAATAACACAAAACTATTTTATCATGAATTATATATATATATAAATCATTAAAGTCAAATTTTCAATTACAATTTTATACAATTTTTATCTTATTATTAATAACAATATTATTAATTTGTATAAGATTATATAAATTAATAAAAGCTACGAGATGGAAAAAAAATTACTTATAATCAAGAAAAAAATAGTAAATATTAATAAATAAATAAAGACACAAACATGTATATATTAAATAACAAGAAACTATTAGATAAAACAAGTAAAAAATATTCCATTAATTATTATTAAATAAGATTTAATGAAATTATGAATACTTTACTAAGTAATATAATTATAAAATAAATAAATAAAATTAAATATAATAAGCTTAGAGACACATCAATAAATAAAATAAAATAATTATAAAATTAATAAATAAAATAAATATAATAAATATAATAAGATTGATGATATCTCTTTAACAAAAATAATTATAAAATTAGTAAATAAATAAAAATGAGATTATAAGAATCTCATTAAGCAAGCAAAATTAATTATAAAATAAATAAATAAAATTATATATGTCTTATTTCCATATAATAGTGATTGTAGTTTGATGTATTTAATTGTAAATGTTTTCTTCCTACCCTTTGTGTGTGGTTTCTTCACATATTTATAAGTAAAAAGAATTATTTTTTATTTTACTTTAATATTTTGAAATGATGAAATTAAGAGATTTATTTTAGGAAAATAATAAAATATTTAAATGATCTATAAATAATATAATTTAATACACTATATTTTGAAAAAGATACTACGTTGTAAATCTTGTCACATAAATTTATATAGAAAAGAAAAGCATTAAAAGATATTTATTACCGTATTTAAGAAGATAATCATAACAAAAAGTAATGTATTTATCTCATAAGTATATATTTAAATTGCATGTGTATAAGACAAGTTTAAAAAATATAATTTTATAACTCTTACCTTATTAGACTTGTAATAAATTTTATGACTTATTAATGAAGTTAATAATTTCTATCTTAGGTTGCAAGACATAATACATGTAATCTCACATTAGTAACTTCAATTTCATATATTTTATTTGTACATGTCATATTTCAATTTAATTTACATTTTAAATTTTATACATCATCATTAATATCAATCACACTTATTTACATATCGTAAACTATTTCCATAATATATATATATATATATATATATATATATA
>Ga0209489_102364_pt1 | contig 38495 bp, 30 predicted proteins | sample SiratrowhiteBW_FD_187527 | JGI IMG/M metagenome (GOLD analysis project Ga0209489, IMG submission 187527) | Root nodule microbial communities of legume samples collected from California, USA - Siratro white BW (SPAdes) (version 2) | ecosystem: Host-associated > Plants > Roots > Nodule | place...
ATATATATATATATATATATATATATATATATATATATATATGTATAATTAAATAAATAATACGATACTATCTAGTATATTACTTTAATCTACAATAATATAATAAAATATTCTAATTTAGTGTTATTTAGTTGAAATATTCTAATAAATAAAGTATATAATTCTTTTTTTTACAAAAAAAAGTTGTTTTATAATGAGAAAATCCAACCCATATCCGGCACAAATCCAGCTGTATCTCTAACATATCAAGACTTTATTTTGAAAATATTATAATTGATATTGTTAGGGATTTGTTAGGGTAGAATTGCTGTTAATTTGCATAAATATCTGCACTTACTATTATTAGGAGATTTGCAGCAGATTTTGTAATCAATCATAGTGTGTATATATTGATAAACCTAATATTCAAAGCGGCAAGGGTGCCTGCACAATTTTGGCATGGTATCAGAGCTAGGTTCTGATAGACATCGTGCATAGGCAAACCGGCATCGCTGAAATGACAGATGCTGTCGAGAAGACTCAAGGGGATGGTGCCAAAAAGGGTCTATCTCCTTATGATTTGAATGCAAATGACAATCCCGGAAATGTGATCACGCAAGTACAGTTATGGCGAAAATTATGAAGAATGGGCGCGAGCAGTGAAGGTGTCACTACGTGCCCGACGAAAGTGGGGATTCCTCGATGGTACCCACAAACAACCAGAAGATGACGCGCCAGAGATGGAGGATTGGTGGACGGTTCAATCGATGCTTGTTTCTTGGATATTGAACACTATCGAACCAAACTTGCGGTCCACCATCACGTATGTAGAGAATGTGAAGGATCTTTGGGAGGATATCAAGGAGCGATTTTCTGTGGTAAATGGGCCACGAATCCAACAACTAAAGGTTGAATTAGCAGAGTGCAAGCAGCAAGGGACAACCATGGTTACGTACTATGGAAAGTTGAAGACTCTTTGGGATGAATTGGCAAACTACGAACAAATTCCAAAGTGCACGTGTGGAGGGTGCAACTGCAACATTGGATCGCGCTTAGAGAAGAGAAGGGAAGAAGAAAGAGTCCATCAATTCCTGATGGGGCTGGATGATGTGGGGTATGGAACAGTGCGGTCCAATATTCTTGCTATGGATCCGTTGCCTTCACTCAACAGAGTATACTCGACCATGGTGCAAGAAGAAAGGATGAAGATGATCACTAGAACAAAGGAAGAAAGAGAAGCAGTATCAGTAATGGGACTCTCAGTGCAAATTGGATACAAGAAGAAGGGGCGAACAGAATCAAAACAGCTTCTGTGCTCACACTGTGGTAGACTTGGACATGATGTCAAGGGATGCTTTCAACTAGTTGGGTACCCAGAATGGTGGAATGATCGCCCACGCAATGAAGGAACCAACAACAAAAGCACCCAGAAACAAGGGGCACGTGGGAGAAGCGGAGTAATGCGTGCAAATACTGCACATGTTGAAACTGAACCATGTAGTGAGAAAAAGGGAGAGCCTAGCAGTGTGGTGACTGGACTTAGCAATGAGCAATGGCAAACATTGATTGAAATGCTTAATGCCAACAAAGCCAATGGAGTAGAAAAGATGAACGGTAAGGGAAGTTGTGTTTCGTGGATTATTGATAGTGGAGCTTCTAACCATATGACAGGGAACTCAAGGAATTTAAAGGAGCAACACAATGTAGAAGCTTGTGTAGTAGGATTGCCAAAGGGAGAGGAAGTTCACGCAAATAAAGAAGGAACAGTGATCCTTGAAGGCGGGCTCAAATTGAAGAATGTGTTATATGTGCCAAAACTGAGATGCAATCTAATCTCAGTGTCACAATTAACTGATGATGTGAATTGTTTAGTACTGTTTACTAATAAGCTTTGTGTGATGCAGGACTGCACCTCGAGGATGCTGATTGGAGCGGGTGAGCATAAAGATGGGCTTTACTTGTTTCGTGGCACTCACAAAATAAAAGCGTATCAGACTAGTGTGGAGAAACAAGTTGATCTTTGGCATAAGCGTCTAGGACATCCGTCTTAAAAAGTAGTTCAAATGTTGCCAGAAATAACCAGTAATTGTAACTCTGAAAATTTGACCAAGGTGTGTGAAGTGTGTGAAAGGTCAAAACAAACGAGAGACAAGTTTCCTTTAAGTAATTATCGTGCCACAACTGTTTTTGATTTGATACATTGTGATTTATGGGGACCCTATAGAACCCCTTCGTCTTGTGGAGCTTCATATTTTTTAACAATAATGGATGATTATTCTCGAGCAGTGTGGATATATTTGTTGTCTGAAAAAAAAAAAAAAGTCTCTAAAGTTCTTATTGATTTTTTTGCTCTCATAGAACGACAATATAATAAACGTATCAAAGGAGTGCGAAGTGACAATGGAACAGAATTTATGTGTTTGAACTCATATTTCTTGCAACATGGAATCATTCACCAAACTTCTTGTACTGGCACGCCACAACAAAATGGAAGGGCAGAGAGAAAACACAGGCACATACTTAATGTAGCTCGAACACTGCGATTTCAAGGGGGACTACCCATTAAGTTTTGGGGAGAATGCATCTTAACCGCTGGATATTTAATTAATTTGACGCCTTCATCTATTCTTCAGGGTAAAACCCCGTATGAAATGGTACATGAGAAGCCACTGAGGTATGACCATCTTAGGGTATTTGGCTCCCTCTGTTATGCACATAATCAACTCACCAAGGGAGACAAATTTGAAAGTAGAAGCCGAAAGTGTGTTTTTGTTGGGTATTCGTTTGGAAAAAAGGGATGGAAATTATATGATTTAGAAAAGAATGTTTTTTTTATATCCCGTGATGTCAAGTTCGTGGAGAGTGATTTTCCTTTTGTATCACTACCCAATTCGGATGCACCCACTACTCAAGTACAAAGTGTTTTATTTGATTCATGTGACAATATTCTACCTGGGCCCACTTTGCTTGATGACTCTGTTGTTCATAATAGGGAGGGTCCCTCTATGGCCCACAATGAGCAAACCCTGCATGAAGCTACAGTGCCCACTGAAGATCAAATTAGTGTAACCACTCCCATGCAAAATGAACAATGTAGTTCATACCAAGAGTCCCAAGAAATTGAGTCCTCCTCCATTAATGAAGACGCATTTGAAGCACCGCTTGGCAAAGGGCATCGAGTAAAACAACCATCTGTACGTCTTCGTGAGTATGTGACCAATACCATCGACATGGTAAGCCCTTAGCTAATTGTGTAAATTATGACAAATTTTCTGTCAAGCACCGTCTCTTTCTTGCAGCAATCGGGGATGAACAAGAACCCCGACACTTTAATGACGCTGTTAGTGATGCTCGCTGGCGAGCAGCCATGGTCGACGAGATCCAAGCCCTTCAAGACAATGGCACCTGGCAGATCACCACCTTGCCCCCTGGAAAGCAAGCACTTGGGTGTAAGTGGATTTATCGTATTAAGTACCACTCTGATGGGAGCATTGAACGCTTTAAAGCTCGTTTGGTTATTCTGGGCAATCATCAAGTTGAGGGGATGGATTTTAATGAGACTTTTGCCCCAGTGGCCAAAATGGTTACAATTCGGACTGTTCTAGCTGTAGCTGCTGTCAAGGATTGGGAACTTCACCAAATGGATGTTCATAATGCTTTTTTACATGGCGACCTTGAGGAAGACGTCTACATGAAATTACCACCTGGTTTCTCTATGCAATATCGCGGAATGGTATGTAAGCTTCGTAAATCTCTTTATGGATTACGCCAAGCCCCAAGATGTTGGTTTGCCAAACTCTCTGCTGCTCTACTCGAGTACGGTTTCCAGCAATCTTCCTCTGATCATTCCTTGTTCATCCTTCGTCGCCTACAAGTACAACTTGTAGTCCTTGTGTATGTGGATGACCTCCTTATAGCTGGTAATGATTCTCTAGCTACTCAACGGTTCAAGGACTATCTCCATACCTGTTTTCACATGAAAGATCTTGGGAAGCTTAAATATTTTTTAGGTGTGGAAGTTGCTCGATCTCCTATAGGAATTTTCTTAAGTAAACGCAAATATGCTTTGGATATTATTAGGGAAACTGGGTTGCTTGGATCACGACCATCTTCCACTCCTCTTGAAGAAAATCATCGTTTAGCTCTAGCAGAAGGACCAATGCTTTCTAATCCTAATCAATATCGTCGTCTTGTTGGGCGTCTTATTTACTTGTGTTTCACTCGCCCGGACCTTACTTACAGCGTTCATGTCTTGTCTCAGTTCATGCAACAACCACGGGAAAAACATTGGCAAGCTGCCCTACGTGTTGTTCGCTATCTCAAGGGGCAACCTGGCCAAGGCATTCTCTTGCATCGGGACAACGTCCTTACCTTGAATGGTTGGTGTGACTCTGATTGGGCGAGTTGCCCTCTCACTCGTCGGTCTATAACCGGTTGGTTCATTCTTCTTGGAAATTCACCAGTATCTTGGAAGACAAAGAAACAACACACGGTATCTCGATCCTCTGCCGAAGCAGAATATCGCTCCATGGCCATCACTACTTGTGAACTAAAATGGTTGAAGGCACTTCTTTCTGATATTGGAATATCCCATCCACAACCCATACCCCTTTCCTGTGATAGTCAAGCTGCTCTACACATTTCCAAGAATCCTGTCTTCACGAAAGAACTAAACACATTGAGGTCGATTGCCACCTCGTCCGTGATGCAGTCACTCAGAATGTAATTCTTCCATCTTATGTCCCCACTCATACTCAGTTGGCAGATATCTTCACTAAAGCGCTTGGATCGAAGAAATTCACTACTCTACTCAACAAGTTGGGCATTCAAAATTTGCATGCTCCACCTTGAGGGGGGATAATGAGAAAATCCAACCCATATCCGGCACAAATCCAGCTATATCTCTAACATATCAAGACTTTATTTTGAAAATATTATAATTGATATTGTTAGGGATTTGTTAGGGTAGAATTGCTGTTAATTTGCATAAATATCTGCACTTACTACTATTAAGAGATTTGCAGCAGATTTTGTAATCAATCATAGTGTGTATATATTGATAAACCTAATATTCAAATCGGCAAGGGTGCCTGTACAATTTTGGCATTTTATTTTAAGATTGTTGTTATAAAATAATTATGCATTGTCCTCATATTTAGTGTGGTTAAAATAGTTTTGGCTCAAGGTCTAAAAATCTGTAAAATAAATCACCATATAAAATTGTAATTTGATTAAATTTGATTATTTTTTATTGGTACCTTAATTAGCTCTAGACCGGTTCAGTAGACAAACAGTACCTTTTAAAACAATAATTATATTTAACAAAATTAAAGTAATTATTTATAATTTATATAATTATTATACTTAAAATTTAAAGTTAAACTTAATAATATAACTTAAAATTTATATATATATATATATATATATATATATATATATATATATATATTTAAAAAAAAAAAAATAAAAAAAAAGGTTGAGAAAAAGCCAAAAGCTGAAGGTGCGAACAATCATTACTAAGCGAAGAAGTTCGTGTAGTTCTTTCTCTCAGACGTGTGTGTCTTCGCGTTGGCGCTGTAATAACTATCCATCGATTGGGGTCGCAAATCCAAACGGCGTCGTTAGCGGCGGCGGAAGATGTCTTCGCAGCAGCAGCAAATGCAGAACAGTGGCGGCGGCGGGGGCATCCCGGTGAGCGAGGTTTTCTGGACTCTCGTCGATAAAGCCGACAAAAAGTTCTCCAAAATCAGAGACCTTCCGTTTTACCAGCGCAGCAGGTTCCCATTCGTAAATCCACTCTTTCGTTTGCTATTTTAAGTTCACCTTGAGACTGGTGTGTTTTGATCTAGGACTCGCTGGTGTGAGTGTTTTTTCAGTCTTAGGTCGAATTGCTTTGTTTCTTGCTTTATTATTTATTTGTTTGTTTGTCACGAAGACGGTTTTAAATTTTGCGGTTCTGTCACGATTCTTGAAATTGCCGGAAATTACCGGCAAATGTTAAGCCTGAAATTGTGGTTGCGGCTGAAAATCTTTCACGGATAGAAACAAGAGAAGGAAAGAATTAGGTTAATTTAATGCGATGAGGAGTTATTTGATTATTTGCTAAGAGATGAGCCTTGAAGGTAAGGTATGTTGAGTAGGACTTGTTGCGCATGCTATCTTGGGAGTGGGGAGTAAGGCTTTCATTATGCTGTTGAGTTCGTTGGGAGTTGACCTTGAGATTGGTATTGTTTCAATTTAGGGCTGATTGTTTCGTTTTATTTTATTGTTTATTTGTTTGTGACGTGTAAGGTTTTATATTGTGATTGCGGTTTAGTTGTGATTTTTAACATGGCGGGGAATTGTCGACAAATGTTGCTGCTAAAGTTGTGGCTGTAAACTGTTTTTAAAACTGCGATTTCTTAAACTGGGAAATTGTGGGAAAATGTTGTCGATGTAGTTGCAGTTGTAGCCAAAATAACGGTTGCAGACTCTTTTTTAAAATCTCAATCTGATACAAGTCGGAGAATGGATGAAAGAACTGGGTTAAGTCAATGTGGTAACGATGTGTTATTTGATGATTTGTTAAAGAGGATGTTGGAAATTTCAGATTGACTAGAAATATGATAAAATTATAATATATAAGTAGGTGTAAACCTTTGCAAAGTTTTGTAGGATTAAGTTAAACCTTTGCAAAGTGTTGTAGATTAAGTTAAACTTAAATCCACTTTCTGAAAGAGGTGAATCTTGAAGCCATACTAGGATTTATTGCGCAAACTGTCTTGGGAAGTAAGGTTTTCATTATGATGATGAGTGCATTGTGGGTGGACCTTGTGATTAGTAGGTTTTAATTTACGACACACTTTTGTTGTCGTGTTTTCAATTTTATGGGTTAATTGTTTAATTTAATTATTTGGTTATTTGTCACAAGTAAGGCTTTAAATTCCGTTGTGGTTTCATTGTGATTCTTATCATTGTGGAAAATTGCCTGGTAAATGTTGCCAATGCAGTTGCAGTGAGTCCAAAAAACCTTGGTGCTAAGGCTAATATTGTGGTTGTAGACTGTTTTTAAAAGCCTCACACTGATGGGAAACAGGGGAAAGAGAGAGAAAGGAAAAATTGGGTTAATTTGCTTGGCTAAGGAAGAGTTATTTGATGATTTGTTTGTGAGATAAGCCTTGAAGCTAAGACAAGCTAAGACATTTTAGGATTTATCACGCATGCTATATTGGGGAGTAAGGATTTCGTTTGGATGATGAGTTCTTTTGGAGTTCACTTTATCACATTAATGGTGTGGTTTGCGAATGTAATTGAAAGTAATGTTGATTTTTGCTGCACTATGGGATGAAAACCAGAACTGGGTTGATGTTATGTACATAGATTGAGGAATAAATATGAGCAGAACTTAGATGTAGTTTCTTATGCGCTTTTGGTGTCGTTCTTTGTTAGTATAGAGAGACAGAACTGAGAAAAAGAAAACTATTTATGTAAAGAATACATAGTAGCTCTGTATATAGAGCAATGTATAAAGTGATGAGATCTGTTATAGATCTAACTGAATAACAGACAAGTAACTAACTGACTAACAGAATAACAGTTGGATTATTAGACAGTAACAGAATACAGTTCACTGACTAACAGAATGACTGCTGGATTACTGACTAGTAACAGCTGTCAAGACTATACTCTAACATTCTTCAATCAGAATTGGAGTTTCACAAGATTTATGTTTTAAGGTCAGTATAATTTACTGTGGGAAAATTCTACTTCTAATTGGAGAATAGAAGTGCTAGAGATGAGTTGATTATGTTAGAGATATGATTTGATTACATTAAATAGGAAGATATGATAAGATTTGATAGGGAAATATCTTACCAAATATTTTCCATTATTAGATATTGATTTTATTCATCATTATTGTATCTCTTCTTCATTATAAATAAGAATACTACATAGAACTCATTATATTCCTTTTCAGTTTCTTTCTTCTCAACATGGTACGGGAGTGGTACTATCCTCGGTAACCTGTTTTGTCACTAATCCTTTCAACAAGATGCAAAAATATTTAATGAGCTGTGTGGAAGTTCTATCCAATTATTATTCACGAGCCCATTTGGAATTGAGCTTTAAACTTATTATGTTTCCTGTACTGAAAGTTTGAAAGCAATATTCAAATGTTGGTTGACCTCCAAATGCTATATTATTTGCGTGATTTGGACTTACGTATGATTGGTGCTACATTTATTTTTGCCTGAATTATTGATTGATTGTCGATACTTGGTGCATGGGTTTATAAGAAGTTCAGACACACACTGATGGAAGACTTGGGTTGGTTTTCTGTTTTGTGTACTTAAGAGTTAGGCCTTATATTGGTGGTCAGAAATCAGAATTTCATGATTTTGGTTAATCAATTGGAAATTACCAATGCTATGGTTTACAATTAACTTTTGGCTAATTAGCAATTTTGGGTCCCTTTAATTTCTGCTCTGCCGATTTGGTTCACCTATTATTTTTTCCATGATTTTAGTTCTGATATTTAAAAACCTGCTATTTTGATCTAATCCTTAATTCTGAATACGTTTTATTTTGTTTATTTTTGATACAATTGAACTCTAGACCTAGCATATGCATTTAAGGTACCATCAAGAAACTATTTAATTAATTAAAATGTACTAAAAAATAAATAAACCTGTTTAAAATTTAAGACTGGATCAAAATTGCAGATTTCTAATAATATAAGGAGACCAAAATGACAAAAAAAATATGGGGACTAAAATCGTGGGTTAGGAAGTAAAGGAGGATCAAAAATTGCAATTTAGTCTTAATTTTTGTAGGTTTACAGTACACAAATATATTGAGAGGTTACCTATATGTTTTGGTTGATATCTGAAAACAAAATTTCTATTCACTTGGCTTTATTGTAGGCATGATACGTACTTTTACAAGGTGTTCAAGCTTTACACACAATTATGGAAGTTTCAGCAGGAGAATCGGCAGAAGCTAGTTGAAGCTGGGATTAGGAGATGGGAAATTGGTGAGATTGCATCTCGCATTGGGCAACTGTATTTTGGGCAGTACATGCAAACAAGTGATGCAAATTATCTTTCAGAGTCATACATATTCTATGAGGCCATATTGACTCGGGAGTATTTTAAGGAGGGAATGTTTCAGGATGTGAATATCGCAAACAAACAATTGAGGTTTCTTGCTAGATTCATAATGGTGTGTTTGGTTTTGAATCGAAGGGAAATGGTACATCAACTGGTTAATCAGATTAAAGTATTAGTTGATGAATGTAAGAGAGCATTCCAGGTTTGTCCATGTTAATTTTCTCTTCTATAGTTAATTGAAACATAATTTCATTTCCATTATATTTGAAAAATTGTATTTAGCCAATCTGTTTCTTTTGCAAATGATGTAAAGATGTTGCATGTTCTGAAATAGTGGGTTCCATGCTGCATGCTAATGGTTGTCTAGTGCCTACTACTATTTAACCAATATGTTCTTTGAAATATGGCCCTTCATATCTATTTGGATTTATGTCATGGAGGTAGATCATTTACTGCATATTTCTTACAGATTAGCTAATCTACGTTGTACTAGACTGCTAACTGGAGTGTTCGATGCAAAACATACGTTGTCCAGTACCCAGAATATGTTTTGATAGATTGACATTTGCAGATGTATTGGAAGTGACCTTCGAACAATTTGGTTACAGGAAAGTGACTTTAAAGAATGGAAGCTGGTGGTTCAAGAAATAGTTAGATTTTTAAAAGTTGACACTGCATTTATGAACCTCAGGCCCTTAAGATACAGTCTAGTTTTGGACCCTCAACCTGATACCTTGCCACATGTTGCTGCAGCCATTGCAAAGCGACATTTGAAACTACGAGATGCTGTATTAAGTAGCTTCCATCAAAATGAGGTAGGTATCCACAACTCTTTTGGTTCATTTATATAGAAGAACAATTTGTTAAAAATGATAAAATCATAAGGTAGTTTTCTACTGCTACTATAATATTCTGTAAAATTTTATGATCTTTCAATGTTGTTTTCAACTATCATTCCTGAACAGGTAAAGTATTCAGAGCTCACAATCGACACTTTTAGGATGCTTCAATGTCTGGAGTGGGAACCTAGTGGCTCATTTTACCAGTCTAGTGGTTCAAAACTTAGTCAGAATGGGGCTACTGGAACTAGTCGTATCAGCTACATCCATGACATTGCTGACCCTACTTTACCAGCAAATCCACGGAAAGCTGTGTTATACTGTCCTGCACTGACACATTTTATAGCTGTAAGTGTGAATCTAAGCCATCCTTGCCACTAGTTCAGGGATTTAATGTAAAACATAGAGGAGAGAATACTTCATCAATGTATAAAATGGGCTTCCATCATTTAAAATTGGGCCCAAGCCAAGCCAATGTGTCTAAAATCTAATGCAGGATGCAAGGTGCTAATTGGTTGCAGGCCATTTTCCCTTGTTGATATAAGGTCGTTGGCAACTCTCCATCTTATATGTTATACTTGTATAAATATTCCATCTCCAGTGAGAATTCCCAACTCTGCTTTGTCCTCACTTCAAGTTTAAAAGGCTGCTACACAAGTGGGAGGGGGTGGGTATTTTAGAGCCATGGAATCACTTTGTGTGCCTCTACCTTACGGTTCAAGCTTGTAAAGTGTTTGGTAGTAATATCAAATCTGCCTATTCTCTCTGCATATTAAAAGATCAATTCCCTTGAAACGGTTTTGCAAACTTAGGTCACAGACAAATCATATGATCTAACCGGACCATGATTCTTCATTCTAAATGATGGAAGTCCAAAAACGCTTGTAGTATTAGTAGCTTATTACTCATAAAACTGCTTTTCTGTTGGACCAATAATCTAATAGTTGTGAATTACACTTTCATTTGCGTTAGAAGTTATTCTCTGTCTTTGATTTGGGCTTCCCAAGCTTGTGAAATTGAATAATTTATGAAATCATCTCGTAGCTACCATATCATGGCGGCTAATTGTGGAACTTACTAGGGTGTCCGATCAGGGTGTCCGATCATCTGTTCTGGTTAAAAATGTGATAGATTTGGACCTTTGTGCTTCTTTGCAATTATCTACAACTAATTAAATAAAGGTTCACATTTAGCATTACAATAACCATTTCTTGCAATATTGTTTTTTTTTTTTTTCCTTGGATTTCCAGATATAACTTGGGTCTTCCTTTTAATGGTAGGTTCTTGCCACAATATGTGAGGAGCTTCCTTCTGATGGTATTCTCCTTGTGTATTTGTCAGCTTCAGGTTAGATATCCTGTCAACTATGAAAATAAGAATGTGTATTTATAGGGTTATCATACTTCTTATGTCAACTAAATTCCATTAGGTAAAGATGAACTATATCTTTTCAACATCAAATGCAGGATATTATAGTTCTGCTGAGAATGAATCTGGTTGCATACACTTTGGTCCTCCTAGAGATAGAGGTATATTTTGAAGACAATTTCTGCGCACTTCCATTCTTGTATTTCCTGATATGTATAATGTCAAGTAACAATAAAGAACCACCCTTGCACCTTTTTTTGTACTCAAATTTACCTCATGCAGTTGAAAGTGGCTTCGATTGTGGTGTACATAACATGTTCTAGCCAGGAATATGCTCATTCCCAAGACACTGGGAGTGGGATATCATAATAGTGAACAAAATTGAGTACATTCGTCAACGGATAACAAGTTAAAGGGGAAATGAAATGAAGTAAACATAGCGTAGAACATAAAGTGATAGAATTAGTAGGTTGTGCATTTATCTCTCTTAATAGTAGAATCAATCGAATCATTTCCCAAGGAGACAATAGGTGAGGAATTTAAAGAAAAAAATGGTTGATGTTAGAGATTCCACATGGACTAAAGTTATGGTCTAATTATAGTCTTAAACCTAATTCAACTTTACAAAACTAGTTTGTAAGGTGAAATTTACATTCCCTTATATATTATGAATTAGCCTTATGTGGAATCTCTATCCCATTCCCATCACACCGAGGCAAGTACATCTCGTGCATGAGACTAGATATTTATGAGTGGTTTGATAGCAATCCGATAGTAAGTGGCACAGGCCCATCAAATCTTACTAGGATAGACTCTGATATCATTTTTTTTTCTAAATAAATACCAAATATATATTTATAGTTGAGACAATATTACAAATGTCTATCAGTAGACCTTTTTAGTAAATGTGTCATAATTGTAGTGATTCATAATCTTGATGTAGTAGGGCAACTATTACTCTTCAACAATTAGCACAGAAAGCCATAGCAAATGAATCTCTTCCGCCTTCCTCACTCACTGCTAAGTGCGCGTGTGCACACACACACACTTATATTATATATCTTATACATTATAAATTGACCTTATCTCTTGTCAATGTGAAATTTTTAACATATAGTATATATGTCAGTGCATACCTTGTATTTTTGTAAAGTTCAGTTAAACCTAAATACACTTTCTAAGAGTTGAGATTTCACATTTAGTAAAGATATCACCAATGTGGTCCTTAAAAGGCTTAAGCAGTCCTCACCAGTGTTCTTAAAATCACGAGTATACTCTCTTACTCGTACGATTCAACTAGTTTTGAAGGCAAAACGAGGTGAAGCGGAAGAAAATTTAACTATAGGGATCAAAGCGAGTAACCACGCCAGCTCACTGGATCGGAGGATCGGTCTTCGTCCCAAATCACTCGCTCATGTTGCTCGTGGTATTAATTTGAGTTTTGAGGGCATACCTTTTTTTTGAGGGCCCATTATAAGGCCCAAAAGAAACCCTTTCTACTAGGGTTATTAACAATGTTGTAAAACTCATAAGAGGATCGGAGAGGGAGATAAAAACTCATAACTCGAGGATCGTAACTCTATTCGTAAGAGTTACTAGTATATAAAAAGTTATATTCATAAACATGTGTATCCATGAAAAATAATAAAAATAACTCATACACAACTAAAAATAGTTTCATAATTCATTCATGAAATATTCATGCATAAAATAATAAATCCATAACTCATTTGAAGGAAAAAGTGGCATCAAATGGAAAAGGAAGCGGAAGGACTGTTCCTGCATGAAATCATTGTGTTTCTGTTGATGGGAAAATATCAAACGTAAATATTGCGAGAAGGTATTAATAGGAGGAATTTATAGATTGAAGCATCATCTAGCAGTGACTTCAAAGTATGTTGGAGCATGCATAGCAGTTCCTGAAGATATTAAAATAATAATGTTGGATATGGTTTGATTAAAAAATCAATAGCTAAAGAAGCTTTATGGGAGAGCAGTATGGGTGATTTAGACCATCCTAGAAAAAGATTAAGTTAGGGATCATCAAGAATATGGGACACTCAAAGTACTATTAATTTCATTTTCAAGAAAAGTGAAAGGAAGGATGCATGTCAAGAAATTGCTCTATTTTTCTACAATAATGCTATTCCATTTAATGTAGCAAAGAGTGAAGAGTTCATAAAGATGCTTTAGTTGGTTGCTAAACATGGTCCTAGATTAAGCCACCATCATACCATGAAAGTAGGGTGAAATATTTGAAGCAACAGGTTGAAAAGACAAGTTTAGTTTTGAAAGAACATAAACTATATTTGAAGAAGAATGGATGCGCAATAATGACAGACGGATGGACAAATAGGAAGAGAAGAACTATACTTAATTTTCTAGTAAATAGTCCAAAGGGAACTGTTTTTTGAAAGTCTATTGATACTTCTGACATATGTAAGACAATTGAAAAAATTTTCAGAATGATGTGGTTGAAGAGATTGGGGAAGAGAATGTCATCCAAATTGTAACTGATAATGGTGCAAATTACAAGGCAGTTAGAGAATTGTTAATGCAAAAGAGAAAAAAATTATATTGGACACCTTGTGCAACTCATTGTATTGATTTAATGTTGGAAGATTTTGAAAAGAAATACCACTCCATCATGACACAATAGCCAATGGTAAGAAAATCACGACTTACATCTATTCAAGAACTGTTCTTATTTCCTTGCTGCACAAATATAGTAAAAGGATAGATTTGATTAGACCAGCAAGTACTCGTTTTGCCATTTCTTATTTGACTTTAGAATGCTTGAATGATAACAAAGGATCACTTACTTATTAGGATGTTCACATCCAAGGAATGGCAATCTAGTCAAATTTTGAGAAGAAGCTAGTAAAGGTGGTGTTACTGCTGGATGATTTGGATGTTCTTCCAATTGTTGAAAATGATGAAGACCATGGAGATGACGTAAATGAAAATGAGGATCATATGGGAGTGGAAGATGATTATCTTGTATGAAGGATTTCTTTGGATAATTTGTTTGTATTGAACAATTATGAAACTATTTTTAGTTGTGTATGAGTTATTTTTATTATTTATATTATTTTTAATGGTTGCAAATGTTTATGAATATAACTTTTTATATACTAGTAACTCGATTCTTTACGATTCTTAAGTTATGAGTTTTTATTCTTCTCTCTGATCCTCTTATGAGTTACGAGTTTTACAAAATTGATAGAGAGGATAGCTACCTTTCCCTGCAAATGCTTTTCGAAGTTTCCAACAGCTGTAAGCGTGTCTTGAAGGCTTTGCAACAAATAATAGATAGCCCAGCTTGGTATTAGAGTTGTGCTATAGATTGGTGGAATCTTTTCATCGCTTTCTTTTCACAAACCTCTCTTATATTTGCTTGCTTCAATTTCTCCTTCCAGTCCTTCATAGTTATAAATTTGCGGCATTATCAGTTACAATTTAGATCACATCCTCTTCCCTAACCTCTTCAACAACATCATCCATCATCTTGAAACTTTTTTCAGTTGTTTTGCATGTATCAGAAGCATCAATAGACTTCCAAAAAACACTTCCCTTTGAACTATTTACTAGAAAATTAAGCATAATCATTCTCCTCCTCTCTGTCCATCCGTTTGTCATTATTGTGCACCCATTCTTCTTCCAATATAGTTTATGTTCTTCCAAAACTAAACTTGTCTTTTCAGCCTGTTGCTTCAAATATTTCACTCTAATTTCATGGTGTGATGGTGACTTAAATCCAAGACCATGTTTAGCAACCAACACTGAACTCTTCACTCTTTGCTATATTGAATGGAATAGCATTATTGTGGAAAAATACAGCAATTTCTTGGCATGTATCCTCCCTTTCACTTTTCTTGAAAATGGAATTAATAGTAATTTGAGTGTTCCTCTTCTTGAAAATACTTGATGATCCCTCACTCTCTTCTTGACTTAATCTTTTTCTAGGATTTCTGAATCACTCATATTGTTCTCCCATAAACCTTCTTTAGCCATTATTTTTTAAATCAAATTTTGCTGTAACACAAAGATCATATCCAACATTTTTTTTAACATCTTCAAGAACTACTATGTATGCACCAATATCCTTTGAAGTCCCAGGTAGATAATGCTTCAATCTATAAATTCTTCCTATTAATACCTTCTCACAATATTTACATTTGACATTTCTTGCTTTTCCATCAATAGAAACACAATGATTCCATGTGGGATCAGTCGCTCCACTGCCTTTTCCATTTGATGTCATTTTTTCCTTCAAATGTAAATATAATTATATATTAAATATGTCATAACAACAAGTCCCCCACAAAAGTTAGATATACAGTAAACTGAATACACCTGTGATGACAAGCAGTAGAGTAGCAAACGGCAACCAACGACGACGAGCGGCAGAGGCAAGGCAAGAAGTGGTGATGACTCTAGAGATGAACAGAGGAAAACGTGGGATGAATGTTCGGCTTTTGCGGTTCCTTTAATAATGAACAATCAGAGACAAAATGAGAGAAAGCGTGGGAATGAATCATGCGGTTACTTTAATAACCCTAGTAGAAAGGACTTTTTTGGGCCTTATGATGGGCCCTCAAAAAAAAGGTATGGCTTTTTTCGTAATGAAGGAAAACCGCTCTTCTTTACAAAGAAGACCACGACTGACAAGGAAAATGCGAGCAGTCAGTGACTAGGAAGACGGGAGCAAGTGACGACCGCGAGCAATGCGAGCGAGTGACTCGGAACGACGAGCGAGTTTTCTTCCGCATCACCTTGTTCTTTCCTCAAAACTCATTAAATCATGAGTTAGCAAGCATACTCACGATTTTAACAACACTGCTATGTAGATAACATTTTTATCAATTGGAAAAACTTTAGTCCCAAAATGCATTGTGTCAACCGCCCAACAACATTCTTGCCTTCCTTGGATTTCCAACAGCTATAAAGATATCCTGAGAGCTTTGCAACTTGATCATAGTGAAAGATAGCCCAGCTTGGTACCATAATGGTGCAATAGATTGGTACCCAGCTTAGTAGTTTTCTTGTTACAAACCTCTTTTTATATTTGTGCTTCAATTTCTCCTTTTGGTTTTTTCGGAGCTGTAGCTTTTGAATGTTTAAAGAGGTCAATAGTCCCTTCCAAGTATCCTAAATCCATCTTCTTCACCTTGATCTTGCATCACCCTTCCGTTTGTTTCACTCTATTTTGTCTTTTATTTCTATCAATTGCCCATAACTCATCTCTAACTTCTTTTGGACAGCTTAGGCAAGTTGCAGCATTTCCGTTCTTTCCCATTAACTCTTGTTTTCCACTTGTAATTCCTCCTATCACAATCTTCTTGCAGTAATTACAAAATATCTCGTTGTTTGTGTCATTTTCTTTGAAAAATGCAGTGTTTCCATCCTATTCCTCCTAGTATTAGTAACAGGAGGATGCATTGCTTTAGTTTTGGGTGCTTTACAATGTCCTGTAAGTGAAAAATAATTGGAACAATTGTAAGCAAACCAGACGAAACAATTAATTGGTTATGAAATTCTAAAAAGAGAAAACTGTAAAAAAACTATATCGCCAAATAGAAAAAGAATGTTCGTGAAAAGGAGAGATAGAACCACCAAATGAAGAACTGTAAAAGACATAGCATGAACTAGATGGAGAATGTTTGAAAAGAGGAAGGAAATATACAAAGTGGAAGGAACAAGAAGAATAAAACCTGGATTTTGTGGATCATCAAAAACAGTTACTAGAAATGGTATTGGAGCTAAGGTTGCCACCACATTTCTTTGAGGTTGTAGGCACGAGGGTTTTCTTAAGGTTTCAGTAGCTGGATTGACAAGAGGCCTTTGGGTTGTTTTGAAATTGGCCAAACCAACAATGCTAATCTTTTTTTTTCTCAGAAAAATGATATTTCCGCCACGGGTGCTGCTATCCTCCATATGATAGTGAGCACGACACTATTTAGCTGCAAATAGCAGATGGCGATCACTGCCACAACCATTATTTGACTAAACTGATTGGTACACAACATTACGTCTACAGCGTTGAAACCAGGTAGTTAGTGGTTGAATCCTTATCAACTGTACTTAATAACTAATAGGAATTATTACAATAGGTAAAGAAAGCATGAAATTGTCCATGTTTATACCCGCTAAATGATGGGATGTGTTATTCAGGACTATCAGTGGTCCTCTAGCTAACTGCATAAGCTTTTAGCATAGTTGGTTCTTGACGTGTTTTGTACAGATGCTTTCCGTGGGTCTACTTTTGAAACCATATGCATACAGTGGGAAATGTTTCAAGTATTCCTGAAAATCAGCTCCTTCCATAAATAGCCTTAAGTCATTATAATTTTTTTTCTGAAATAGGTCCAAGCAAACTGATGAGAAGACATTAATTGTGATCGTGGGTATACATTGAAAAAAATCCTGTAATATCTCAATGGCTCTGTAGCTCATAAATTTGCATGAAAATGGTCATTCCAGTGTTCATATCACACATTATTTTTGTTGGAATTGCAGAATACTTTAACCCAATCCCTTTTCAGGATCAAACTGCATATATCCTTCTGACTTTCTACCATTTACTAGAAGACCACTTCTTTTAGTCATTGATAATGACAACAGCAAAGCATTTAAGGCAAGCCTCAGATACTTTATATATTTATCGCATCAATCTTGTTTTAAGTAATTTTTTGTATCTAATATTGTGTCTAGTATTTATATGTGCTAACTTTACCTAATAATTAGGGGGTAGGTAAAGGTTGTGCATGCAATGGCAGCAAGGATTATGATTAGAATCTATAGGGTTAGAGTTACCCAGCTTTTGATACCCATGTTAAAGTTGATAGATAATTTAGAAAGAAGTTTTTGTAGTCTGGAAAAATGAATTCTCAGTTACAAACAATGAATGATCAGCTGTTTATAGTTGTACAGATGAAGCTCTTAAATACTAACCCCTGTTTATAGTTAGTTACAGATACAGCTGTCAAATAACTAACTGAAAACAACAGTTAACTACGGTATTACAAAAGTTATACATTAACTGACGGCAGAGTAATACAATAATATGGCGGGGAGTTTGGTTGGTATAAGGGATGAAAAAAAGTCCATATCCACGGATATTTGTGTATAAAATATGCAATGGATACCAAACGGGTATCTTAGTTACTCACTTTTTACTGGTGTGCATGGTATCTAATACGCAGATATTTGTTACTCATTGTTAGTGATTTTTATTTGGATATTGTTTTATAGTCAAGTGATCAAAGTAAAGTTATTGGTGAGGAAAATATTAATATTTAAATAATTGTTTATAATTTGATTTTATAGATTTATGTTTTTATTTAGACTTTTGGAATTAAAATTGTTTTTAAAGATATTAATTTTATTTAAATTTATATTTTGTGGTGCAAGTTACTTATTTGAATTGTTTTTAGAAAGACTAGTTTTATTTGTACTAATATTCTGCTATGCGATTTTATTTGGATTATATTTTAAAATCAATTTTTATTTAAGTTTATAAATAATTTTTAAATATCTTATTTAAAATTAAAAAATATATATATATATTCATGAGTATCTATGGATAGATAATCAGTGAGTACCCAGTAGGTAAGGAGACAATTTCTAGATGAAGCAATGCTCGCAAACACATGTCATCCCTAGTTGGTATTCGAAATTATCCTCCGGCTTGGTTTGGCCACTTCAGCACTTCTCAAACCTTCAGCATGGTCCATAGGAAAGTCAATGGTTCAGTTTTTTTTTGTCCTTGTGAACCTCCCGATCAACCCAAGTGATTTACACTTTGGCAATAGTATTCTGTTTGGATTCAAGTATGGGGTTTCTAATTAGGCTTTGGGTTTGTAATAAGGTATGGAATTCTAGTGTGGAGTTTCTAATAATAAGCCTTGGGGGTCTCCAACTACTATAGCTAGCTTTTATCGTGTGGTTCCCCCAGGGTTCTTGTAGCATACCATTTACACAAAGGAACAACTTGTTTTTACAAGAACAAATAGTTATTCATCTTGCATCCATAATATTTGGTATGATGGTCTACTTTCTATCTGCTATACCAGGTAACTAGCATTTTCAGTGTTGGCAATTTGTGCCGCAATCTGGTATTGGCAGTTTTCCTTTCTTGAATGTCAAGCATATGTAAAGCTATGTAATTATGGAATTGATACAATGGGGTATTTCAAGTAAGTTCTAGGAATTGTGTAATGTAAAAATGTTCGTTAGCATTGCTACTGTTTTCCTTCTTTGCATGCCGTGATCAGATTACTCTATGACATTTAAAAAGTAATTGATCAAAATATGCAGGTCATAGCAGACGCAGAAAAGGGTGAGCCAGTTGCAATGCTCCTTTCACCAAGCTGTTCTGCTGTGTCGGACTGCTCACATCATTCAAATGGGAGCCTATTCACCATGTTTCTTACAGCTCCGCTGCAAGCTTTCTGTCTTCTGATAGGACTTTCAGGCACTGATATTGATTTGGTCAGTAATTAGTGCCTCTTCCTTCATGCTTGCAAGTTCCATTTTTAAGAAAAAAGTATTTATTTTTTCATTTTCTGGAAGTGGAAAGTTTATATGCTCAACAACTTAAATTTGACTTCAGGACACATTCAACAAAGCTGAAACGTTACTCACATCTTCACTAAATAACTGGGGGCTAGCATTGGCAACATCAGACACACTTAATCCTGTTTGGGGGCAGATTTTAGGTGATCCCTTCATAAGGAGGCTTCTTTTGAGGTAAAACTTCTTTCCTGTTCTAATATGTTTTATTATTATTATCTGCCATATAGTTCTCTCGCTTCACTGTTCCAAGCTGTACTACTATGCCATCTGTGGCACATTGTGAATTTTATTTTCTGTCGTGTTTATGTTGGTATTTGTTAATTCATTTTTTGTTGATGATTTTTCGCAATTTTGAAGATAGTGGAGGCCATTGTTAAGAACACCACCGATTTAGTGTGTGATTATGCTCTATTTGAAGAAATTTAGTTTCTTCTCCTGCTGTGAGGGCTCAATACATTCAGTACATCATGTTAAAAACTTGACTCTGATTTAAATGTAGTCATGCTTCATTTGAAGAATGTCTTTGGTCCCTTCTATTGTTGTCAGAGCTCAATACACTACTCAACACTTCTTAAATCACTTGGTTTACCTTTTCAAATTCTCCAAACTCAATCTTGGACTGCCATATTTTTTGGTTGTAACAATGGATAACTCGTAGTCTCACTATGCTAGTGTACACAAATTCTGTTGTTTGCGCAGGAATTGAGACTTATAAATTCTCTCAACTAACTAAAATCTTTAAATCTTAACTGATACCTAAAGTTTCTGTTGCAAATCTCTGGAGCGTTGAGTTACTTATCATGAATAATTTTTATTCACATGAATTGTGTTTTTAAGTTTGCAACTCTTGTGTTCTTATGCCAAGTTTGTTTCCCACTTTGTTCAGATTCATATTTTGTCAGACAGTGTTGACCCTGTATGCACCAGTTTACAATCAAAACAAATTCCTTCCGACATGTGTCCCTTCTCTTCCGATGCCTGTCCTGCCTCCAAGTTACTCATATCAGAGTGTAATTCTGAATTTAGCCAGCATGTTTGGTGCAACTAAGTATTTCATCTTCTCAGAGGATGTTCTTCCTCAAAATTTACAAGCCAACATGAATCAGTTGACCCTATGAAGATGATTAAAAGCAGCACCTCAGAGGAGGCATAACAATGTATACAGATTGTTTGTATAGCAACTAAAAACATGAATTTTTTTTTGTATTTTTCTGGTGGGTTTCCTAGAATTTAAGTTGTTCAGCGTTTGGTGTGAACTAATTTTTTTGGATCTTAGGTTATGCCTTTGACAAGAAAATGTCTAACGTCGATTGAAGCTCAACATGTTCATTACATGGCAAGTTGCATGCTCCTGAAGTATAGGGATCGGTATTTTGCGAAGAAAGAAACCTTATATTTTTTTCATTTCACTATAACCAATGCCACGATGCTTTAATGTTTTATCTGCTTAAATGCTTCGTTATTGTTTTTTCAATAAATAGAGAATGTTTGCATTTGTAACACGGCTTTTCCTCTGCATCTTGATCCAACAGAAGAATACATTGATATGAAACAGCTATAGAGCCTAGAGAATGCGCCATAAAATTTTGTAGTTAAAATTGAATTCTGATTAGGATTTAATTCTTGGTTGTGTACTATATGATTAGTCTCTAATTATTGACTGAATAATGCTTTCAATGGAGATAGAAAAAAATATTCTAAAAGTATTATAATTATATAACGACTACATTAGAAGTTTGTTGGTTTAAGTTAGAATTTATGAGGCTTGTGTCTGGCATATTTCTTAAAATTAATTGTAGGCTTAAGAGATTAAGTTGATAGAATTAAGTTTTTAAATGACTTAAAGCTACTTCAATAAAATAGTTGACATTAGCATGTCTTGTCCTTTTGGTATAAAATGGAGTATCCCGGATCTTTGTTTTACCATTCATATTTGATATTTGATATCACATTTTCATACAAGTTTAACTTCTATTTTAAGTGTGTTTGATTTGTGTTGAAAAACTTCTAAATTGAAGTTTGTGAATTCCAAAACAGTGAGGGAAGACATAATCAAGTTGTGATATTGAAAGTAGGTTGAGGTTAGAAATATTGAAAATCAAACCAATTCAAAAGTATAATTGAAAACATATATAAAACGATAAGGCTCGCTTTGCCTTTATGTGTTTATGAAATAATTTTTGTTTCTTATGTTTTAGAACATGTATTGTTATTTGATATAAAAATCTATTTATGAAATAATTTTTGTTTCTTATGTTTTAGAACATGTATTGTTATTTGATATAAAAATCTATTTGACATGAAACGTGTATTGTTATTTGATACAAAAATTTTATTTGATTGAAAACAGGTATCGTTTTTATTTACAACTAATTTTACTTTTTTATGATTTAGGACATGTGCTATTATTATTCAAATTAAATCTCAATGCAAACAGTAATTATGCACGATTTCCTTTATAATAGAGATCTTTTCTATAATAAATATTTAATAAATTTACAATAAAAATCGTAAAAATAGACCTAAACCAAACTGTGAAATAAAAGTGAATCAAACCAATCTACATTTAACTTTCTACACTTTATTAAGTTGATTTTCTAAAACTAAGGCTGATTGTTTCCAATATGAGAGTATATTTTAGCAGTTAGAACAGATGATTAACAAATGGATGATTTTTATTTCTTTTATTTTATTTGGTCTCTTCACAATATTTGATGGTGATTTGAGCTAAAAGAGGAAACTTTACCCCTATCATGCATTAAAAGTTACATATTCGTTATTGTTGATAATGCATTGTGTAAAATAGAACAATACAAAACAAGTGCTAGCTACAATGGAGGGAGATATGAAATGGGTTGTGGGAGAGAAAAGTAAAGTAGAATAAGACAAACAGTGATGTCGTACAAAGGGATAGAACGACAAAGGTAAAACAAAAAAAATGAAATATAGAAAAGAGAAAAGAGCAAAAATATTGACCATTGATTTTTAGCTATCATATCTAACGGTGATAAAACATGGTATTAATAATTAAAAAAATTATTTTATTGTATAATCCACAAGTAAACAGATGAAATGCATTTTAGATTTAAGAATATATTCAGAATTATACAACTCAAATATATTTTAAAATATAAATAAAAAAATAGATTGTGTAATGTATAAATTGAATTATAAGTTTAAAATATATTTCCAACATATAATTTAAAATATAATTTTTAATTATAAAATTTATAAATATATTTTAAATTATATAATCCAAACTTAATCTAAAAATCCATAAATATATTTCAAATTATATAATGCCAACTACATTTCCAAATTATAAAATTTAGGCATGCATTCCATACTATATAATTTAAAAATATATTATAGATTATATACTCTAAAAGTGTATTTTTGGATTATATAATTTAGAATATATTTTCAAATCTATTAATAAAATCTAGATGGTGTAATTTAAAACATGTTTCCGAAATTTACAATTCTAAAATCTAAAGCATAGGGAGTTTAGACTTTCTTAACATCCATGGAGGTGCAGGAAGAAATCATGGCTGCAAAAAGTAATTGCCAATAAAACATTATCCCAAGATGGAGGACATGCTAGCCCAAGTTTCTGATACATTAATGTTATTCAAATAATTTTCTGAGGCATAATCATAGCAGCTCAGACTAAACACATATTTGAGCTCATCAATAGATATTCAAATAGTTATAAAAAATACATCACTCCAAAATATGCATGTTTCCAAATCAAGATAACAGGAAATGTATCTAGTCACACAAACAAAAACTTCTACACAAAAAAACTCAAACTCATTATTAAGCCTGAAAAATATCCCTCTCTGGAAAATTACAAAACAGATTCCTGTACTCAAATTTGCATGAAACAGAAGCGTAAGAAACCATGGTTTTATTTGATAGACCTTGATAGTGAATTGAGTTAGACAGGAGCAGCAGTTTCTTTGACAGGTTGATCCTTGGACAATGTCTCCCAGTTGATTTGCCTAAGCATATTGAATCTTTCATCCAATGTCACAAAGCCAGCTTCAGGAGCCACTACATCACTGGTTCCAGCTTTATAGAGCAATACAACACTTGCCCCCATGTCAGGTCCATGAAGTTTTCCAGTCAACAGAACTCTAAGAGGCATGAAAAGTGATTTTCCCTTCAACATGAAAAAGGGGAGATATTTAGTTTGATGAACAAATTCTTTAACATGAAAGTATACAACTGGCTTTAAACACATTTGAACAAACTTATGGGCCAAAAGAACACATTTTTCCAAAATACTTTATCAACAGAATGCAAGTGGTGTTTAAGACTGTCCACTTCAGCTCACCTTCCGCTTAAGCGATTTACTGAAGCCTTTCACCCACTTTTGCCAGCCGGCATGGCCTTCTTCGAGTGCCGCCACCACATCACCACTGTCGTAGGCCGCCACGAGGCTAGCAGCAAACCCAGAAAGATTATCTTGCAAGAGAGGTTCTGCTTCATCACTGCCAGCAACATGTAGAGAGTTGTAACTATTAATAATGTAACGACTGCCATACAAATCAACACTTACTGATCTACAAATATAATACATAATTATATAGCCAGTAACAAGTTGTGACCCTCAGACTTCCAAGGCTAAATCCACAAAAGCTTGCACTATGAAGCTCGGACACACCTTTTTAAATGGCTTGACTGTGTCCGACACGTATCGGACACAGACAAGTGTACGAGTACAACACATATCGGTTAAGTGTCCAATTCAAAAGACATTTCTTTTAAATATCTGACAATTCTAATATGGTTCCTACCACAATTTTAGAAAAGACTAATATAATTTCTAAAAACTCATAAACTTATTATAGAGATAAAAAACAAATCTTATATATAATCAAGAATATTTAGATTATATATGTTTCTTTTCACTTTTTAGATTTTAGATAGATAAATTGGATTCAATATATTTTATATTTGGCTAACCTTGTTTATAGATGATTTTTGAATGCATAAATCTTGATTGTAATTTATAAGGTCGATTGAAAAATATCCTTAGAAGAAAATGAGTATCACCTCTGTAAAGTGGAATGTAGAGGATAAGAAAGCAAGTTAGAAAGGGCCTTGTCTGCATCATTTATCAAGTCAATCCCATCCTTAAGTAGTTGAACTGCTTCCTGTTAGTCAACCATGTATTATCAATAACTTTTGAGCTCATTGTTGCAAGATGGACAAAACCATATTTAAAAAGATCACTGCTTCAGAAAATGAAGCTAAGCTGATTGTATCTGTAAGGAGTCTGAATCAAGAAAGCATGCAAGTAGATCTCACATCAATGAAGGGCCCAGCTGATACTGTGAGTATGCCAGATGTCTTCCAGTACTCTCCAATGAGTTTGGTCAACTCCTCTGAGGGACGTGCTCTTAAATGTTGACCATTCATCCACCTAAATTGAAGCCATAAAGGATGTTAGAGGGCATTAATTGTAATACTTGTTTACTGGAAGACACTTATAGAACTTAATATTACAATTTGACTAAATAAACTTATTGCACATACAATCATAAAATGCAACATTTACTCTGCAAGAGAAATGCTAGTTAAGTAGTAACAATAAAAGAGTGTTGAAGAAAGTGTCTTAGAGAATATGCTGCTAGCACTCCTCATCCTAGAATTGATGAAACAAAAGCAATTATTTTCCATTCAGAACAGAACCTACCTGTATTTAGTAATTGTAAGAAATTTGACCCATTTGAGCACAAAATACAGGATATAGGCTAGCTGTGGAAATAATAATACATGATGCTTATAAAGTAGGCAAAAAAACAAGAAATTACCTTAACTTCGTTGAGTCAAAGATAGCACCACTTTTATTAACACGTTCAATAGTGAATTTTTCAACTGTTTACACAACAAGAAAAGCATTCTTAAAGTAAGAAAATTGCCATGCAAATTTCCTATTTAGAAAACAAATAGTACAAGATGTGAATTAATATGATAGTATTCTCAAAAAGTAGAGTAACAAAAATCACTAACCAAGTTGATCAAGCGTAAAAAACTCATTTTCAGTCCCATCTCCCCAACCTAATAGTGCTAGGTAATTCACCATTGCTTCCGGTAGGTACCCCATCTCCCGGAACTGTGAGCAAGCAGTTATTAGAGTTTGAAACTAAGTATCATTACAAGAGAATAATAAACCTTTTGCAAACTTACATTGTAAAATTATGAAGGAAAGAGAATCAAGTGAGACTTCATAAGTCACAACATAACTTTAAGAAGGATAAAAGACAGAAAAATGATAAATCAACCTCACCTGACCCACTGATGTTGCTCCATGTCGTTTCGATAATTTGCTCCGATCAGGAGCTAAAATTAAGGACACATGTGCAAAGTAAGGCATGGGAAATCCTAGTGCCTGTAAACACATTCATGTGCAGATGCAGAACAAACTTTAATCAGTGAGCTAGATTATTGAATGACATGAAAAAAAAAATATTAAAAATGAGAATTGCAAATGAATCAGGAAAACTTTATGTAAAACTTGACAAATGGTTTAAGCCCACATTGACATCCCAATTAGTAATATATGAATCACTTTAAAAATACAACTTAAATTTTATAAGTGATACCATGTTTCGCAGATCGATACGCCAATAATAAGAAGTTCAATCAATATTTTAATTAAATTCAAATTTAATTTTGGTGTTGGCTTGAATTAAGAAACAAACTACAGTAGACTAACTTTGAACTTTAAGGAAAAATTGATGCTGCAAAAGGTGATTAGATATACTATATGGCTTGTACTTTACCTTATATATCAATGCCTGCCTTAGAGTGTTTGGTAAATGCTCCTCTGCCCTGAATTCAAAATATATAACAGAATAAATTAGTGAAAAGAAAATTTCTTAAACATTCTGATTAACTAAGAAATTATAATCACTACCTGATAACATGGGAAATTGCCATGGTAGCATCATCCACCGTTACACAGAAGTTATAAACAGGCTGGCCATTACTCCTCATTATTACAAAATCTCCAAGTGTATCCAAGTTCCAACTAACCTTCAAGATACTACCAAGGTAAGTTAATAGCCAGTAAATGTTTTTTTTGAAAGAAATCTCATGCATCATTTTCCATATTATGTTAAATGACTTGCACAACTCAGATGTGTGAAAAAAATACAAATGTGTAAATATGCTTTCTCTGAAAATTAGCCAATTGTAATTTATCCCCAACGACAAACAGTTTTCAATTTGATCCCTAACTTTATTGAAATGCATGAACTCCTTAGATATCCCCTGTAAAGTGGTCACACGGCACAATCAGGTTAAGCCTCTAAGTGATCTATGTATCACGTCACAACTGAGAAAATATAACCGTCTAGGCTAAAGGCTTTTATGTCAATAAAATTAAGAATCTAATGAACAATTTTTAGGCACAAATATCAAAATTGGTAAATTTTTCTGGAACAAAAGAACATTTAAACCAGAAAAAAAAAATGCTAAATTCACGACATTGTATATATCCTCTGCTTCTAGGATCATTGATAGAAAATCGTAGGATAAAATAAAATACTTCCAACATATCAGTTGATTTCAGTATATTCAAAGAAACAAAGGAATCTATTTCTATCAATCAGAAAGAATGAAAGAAACATCTGAAAAGGATGGAAAGAACTCACTTCGCCCCGTATTAGGTCATTAATTTTTAAACTTCCTTTAGGGACCCGAAACCGGTATGTATAAGGAGTCCCTTTTGCCAGCTGTTCTTCTACTTCCTCATCTCTTGCATTGGCCCATTTACCTGTGTACACTGGTGGCAGTTGCTTTAGTTTAGCATCCTCCTTCATCTTCTCTAGTTCCTGTTGAATAAACAAAAGTCAAGATTAATAGGTAACCTTAACACATTTATGATCAAAGATATAAAAGCACCAAAACTAGTTGAGTAAAACATGACCAAATTCCAATGGCCCAACCTCATAATCTAGTACTTCTTTTTAAGTGGTACACATCCCAAAATAAGAAACCTTTTGTCAAAAGCAGTTTTCAATAAACTGAACCAAAAATTGAAGCTGAGGAAGCTTTTACACGGGACAAATATTTCAAAAAAGGACAGCCAATGCAGTTTTCTGTTTCAAATTTAAAAGTTTGGATGGCGTGCAATGAAGGGAAAATTGTCTCATGGCAAACCTTTTGAAGCACACGAGCAAAATTGGCACTTCATATCTAAATTGAGTGCTTCGTATTAGCTTATTTCAGGAAAATATGTTTTTCTTGGTAGCTTCTTAAGTTTCTATTTTTGGGGAGTTGTTTCTCATAATTTGGGTACATTTCTTCAGGCTTTAAAAAAAGACAATTCCATGACAAAAGGTGCTAAACTTTTGGAAAAAATTACAAAACAATCATAAATTATTTTAAACAGTTTTTAATTAAAAAGTTGCCTCTTTCATAATACACAGACACAAACAAAGGGCACTACTAAAACCCTCCCAAATACATGCAAACAAGCTAAAATCATCAAAGGTTACAAATATCGTCGAGTCCAGAGCATCACATTCAAATGAAGCAAGTTCCAAACATACCTCATTAGAACAGAAGCAGCGATAAACTTGACCGGATTGACGTAGGTTCTCCGCATATTGTTTGTATAAAGCATTCCTCTCAGACTGCCTATAAGGACCATAATCCCCTCCAACACCAGGTCCTAGCAAATTCAACAAAACACACAAATATACACACTTAACCATCCACAAAAATGTCACCAAAGCAAAACCATTAAAACTGCACAAGGAAAAAGATTCATGAACACCATATCATTTCAAACAAGGCATTTCTCTCTATCTCTCTTCTTCCTATCACATCACTTACCCACCACACTTACACTTCTCTTTCTTCTCTCTCTCTCTCTCTCTCTCTCTCTCTCTATCTCTCTGTGTCAAATGTCAAATAGGTTTAAGGTAATGCAAATCATCTTTGATGTAGGTATAGTAGATTATGTGACAAGAAGAACGACATATAAAGGGAGTCAAATATCCTTGGCCTCCAAGGTAAGAGATTAGTGGATGCCCAATGTTTTGTGACACCAAGAGGAAAAAAGACATAGAAAAGAGAGAAATATAGATGCAATGAATTTCCCATGCCATACACTCCATCAACACTTGTTTCTCTCTAACTCTTTCTTCTTATGATATCATACAATTTACCTGTCAGACCTACTCTAACATAGTGTTGGTGTCTATCATATAGAGGTATTCATATATCAATCATTATCACTGTTGAATGCACACTCACTCACTCGCTCACCTTCATCCCAATCAAGTCCAAGCCAAGAGAGATCTTTGAGCATGGCCTCCTCAGACTCCCTTGTGGACCTCTCCAAGTCAGTGTCCTCAATTCTGAGCACAAATTTCCCACCTTTGGACCTGAAACCGCACCCCAACACACCCCAGAGCAGAAAACTCAAAACCAACGAAGACCCACCATTTAAAATTGAATTTTTATGATGAAAAATGGACCTGGCGAACAAGTAGTTGAAGAGGGCCGTCCGAGCACCGCCCACATGGAGGTTTCCGGTGGGAGACGGAGCGAACCGGACGCGAACGGGTGGCGGCTGCTCGGAGAGAGCAGAGACTGAAAAACGGCGTCGTTTGAAGAATAGGAAGGTGCGAGGCCCGTGAGAATGGTGGAAAATGGGAGGAGCAACGAGCTTGGACCATGGCGTGCCACCACTCAACAAGGCCATTCCTCTGTTTTCTCTTCTTTGTTCTGTTTAACATTGGATAATGGTTTTGCTTCTTATTTATGTTTTTGTTGTTTGAGGGAAAGTAAAATAAAATAAAGATGACAACAATTTATAACAATTAATTAACTTTAATAAATGCTGTATAATTTTATAATTGGATTCCAACAACTTTTTTACTTCCTAACATTTATATCATTGGTATAAAAGATAAGCTTTTTTAATAATTGTTTTTATTATGTATTTGATAATTTTATTCTTTGTTAAATTAAAATAACTTTATTATTCGATAAAATGTATAATCTTCTCTATATAAAAATAATTTGGCCATTCCTTGATTCTTATTAGAATTATATATATATTTTTTAAGTTATAATTTTTTTATAAGAATAAAATAATTATACAATTCCTTAATTCCTATCTTCATAAAATTACTTATATTTTTTAAAGTTGTGTTTTTTTTTTTTACGTACAGAGATACGAATGCAGCTTGGAAACGCATATATTTTTTTGCTATTAGTAATAATAATAACTGATTTTTTAATTATATTAATCATTTTTTACTGTCTTAAAAAGATGAACACAGAAACTCTAGTACTTATTTAATAAATTAGTTTACTCTCTTTTTTTATGAAAGAAATATTTGTGATTACCAAAACGAAAAAATAGTTGCAAAAATTTGTGTTAAAGCTACAAAAAATATGTATGTAAAAGTAATTTTTTTATTAATTTGATAATTTTATAGTTACATATTAAAAATATTTATAATTTCTACCACGATAAATATATAAGTAGTTTTTTATGTATAATTAAATTAATAAAGCTGTTTGTGCTTGTAAAGGTAACGTGGTAAAGAAAATATATAATAAAAAACAGTTAAAAATGATTCACTATATTACTTATTATAGATACCAATAATAGTTTTTCTACAAATTTAAAAGAACAATGAAATATGCTCTTAAGGTAGCGTGTTGGGTACATCACTATATTTTATTAAGTGTTACTATCTACAAATTTAAAATATTTTCTTTGGTTGGAATTTGTATTTGATAAGCAATCGAAACGTATAGTGTTAATCATGATTGTGGTAGAGTGTTATTGAACAAATATGAAGTCAAAGCAAATGGCAAGACAAATGGTAGATAGGCCAAAAGCAAATAGGAGAATGATTATGTCTCTTAGTACTGAAAATGCTTAATAAATATTTGTTTTGGGTGTAAAAGCCTTCACCCTAAATTTGGTAGAATTCTATGCACACATGAAAGCCATTTATAAGGATATATGGGTGTAAAACACGATCAAAATTGTTGTTGCTGTCTAAAATTTTAAGAATAAACATGTTTAAATGGTGAACAATCATTCATTCTATTAAAAAGTAACAATTAAGTTCTAATATTTGAAGTTATTTTTGTTAACTCCTGTAAGGAAAAATATATGTTCATAATAAATTTACATGTGGATGTTAGAGTTTATTGACAATTTAATTGGACTACAATAATTTTTTTTTTTCTAATTTTATCTTTCTTATTCTTTATGGTTGTTTTTAGTTTTCTTGTAATGTTATGGTGGACATTTCTATTTTTAATGAACTTATGTGTTAATTGCATGGTAGTTCCTAAAATTGTTGGTTGGTAACATTAGATGTCTATTAAAAAATTTAATGGTGATGTGATGCTTAAATCTTTGAAGAAGTTAATGTTTATTGTCTACTTTATTTGTTATTTTTTACCTTTTACATGATATTTGCTCCTCTTTTTCAGTAGACTTGTTGTGAAAGTGTAGTTGATAATTTGAAATGAGCTGTTAATGGAGTATTTACAGGCTTCGTATTTTGCATTCCAAACTGTTGAATTTTTCCATATACTTTTTCTATGATAAGTATAATTTTCTAGCACTCCTATCCCTATGAATTTCCATGCCCAAAATCTTCTTTGCTACTTCTAAATTTTTCATTTCAAAATTATTGTTGAGGAGTGTTTTGAGCTTGTTGATCTCATGTATATATATACTCTTAGAGGCAATCAACGTATCATTAACATAAAGTAATAAATACACAAAAGTACCATCTAGGAACTTCTTATAGTATACACAACTATCATAATTACTTCTAGAGTAATCATGACCAATCATAAAAGAATCAAATCTTTTATACCAATGTCTCAGAGACTACTTTAAGCCATATAACGACTTATTCAAAAGATAAGCATTATCTTTCTTGCCTTCAACTACAAAATCACCATTTGTCCTTCAAGATCACCATGTAGAAAAGTTATCTTAACATCGAGTTGCTCAAGCTCTAAGTCAAAGGATGCAACTATGGCAAGCAACACCCGAATGGCACTATGTTTCACAACAAGAGAAAACACTTCGTTGAAGTCTATTCCTTCCCTTTGGCTAAAACCTTTAGCCACTAAGCGTGCTTTGTAACAAGTTGTATCAACTCGAGGAGATCCGTCTTTCTTCTTGAAAACCCATTTGCAACCAATGACCTCTTGACCTTTTGGTGGTTTCACCAACTCCCAAGAACGATTCTTATAAAGAGACTCTAGTTTTTCATTCATGGCACCAATCCACTGTGAAGACTCATTACTTAGCCTCACGATATATCACAAATAAAGCAAAAGAGACTATGTCAGCTTGAGCATACCTCTTGATGTTATTCTCTTTTCCTACATCTCTAACCTCCTTTGACGAGTATAGCATGGTTAATTCGTTAAACTTTACATCTCTACTAATTATAAACTTGGGTGGATGAAGGTCAGTACACCATAACCTATAACCTTTCACCCCTAACACATATCTAAGAAATATACACTTTTGTGCCCTTCACTCAAGCTTTCCATCATTAGTAAGCAAATGCAGGACAACCAAGTATTCTTAGATAAGAATAATCAGCAAGAGTACCAGACCATACCTCAACAGATGTTTTACACTCAATTGCAGTAGAAGGAGATCAATTCACTAAATAACAAGGCATATTAATCGCTTTTGTCCAAAAATCCTTTGATAAGTTAGCGGTAGATTACATGCAACGAGCTCTCTCTAAAAGGGTTTTGTTCATACGTTCTGCAACACCATTTTGTTGAGATGTTTTCCTCATAGTACGATGTCTTACTATACCTTCATTATTTCAAAACTCATTGAATTGCCCTTCACAAAACTCCGAACTATTATTTGTTCGAAGACACTTGATTTTCTTGCTAGTTTGATTCTCTATGAGAGTTTTCCATTTCTTAAAATTTGAAAAAATATCATTTTTATTTCTTAAAAAATTAACCCATACTTTTCTTGAAAAATCATCAATAAAAGTTAATAGGTATCTAACACCACCTTTTGATGAAACAGGCACAGGACCTTACAAATTAGAGTGAATGTAATCAACATTGTCCTTAGTCCTGTGAATAGCAGTGTTGAACTTGACTCTAGTCTGCTTCCCATAAACACAACAGTGTTCACAAAAGTCAAGTTTTCCAACTTTATTACCAAGCAAGCCATACTTGCTTAAAATAGTCATTCCAGTTTCACTTATATGTCCCAGATGCATATACCACAAACAAGTAGTATCTAATTCATGATCAAGAGAGGATGACACAGCTGCAACACCAACTATTGTGCTACCTTAAAGCAAGTAGATTTCATTGACCGACTTTTCTTTGATCACAATAAGGGAACCTTTAAAAACTCTTAAAACTCCACCTTCAGCATAATACTTGTAGCCTTGGGAATCAAGGGTGCCCAAGGAAATAAGGTTCTTTTTCAAATCTGGTATGTGTCGTACATTGGTCAATGTTCTCACCACTCCATCATGCATCTTAATTCTAATGCTACCAATGCCAACAACCTTACAGGACATATTATTTCCTATAAGAACAACACCACCTTCGATTGGCTGATAAGTAGTAAACCAATCTCGGTTTGGACACATGTGGTAGGAACATCCACAATCAATGATCCATGCATCTCCAACTAAAGTCGTAGCTATAGAGAGAAGATGTCATCACCTTCAACAACAGTTGTTGCATTACTTATATTAGCCTCTTTCTTTTCTTTCAAATTTGGACATTCTATTTTCCAATGTCCTTCTCTTTTACAATAATGCATTTACCTCTTTGATTTCTAAATTTTTATCTAGACTTGCCTTTACTATGACTACTCGAAGCAACATCCCTTGTCCGCCCCCTTGCAAACAAGTCAGTCGTAGGATCATCACGTCCACTATTGTGCTCCATCTATGTACGACTCAATAGTGCTAACTTTACTGCATCCATAGCAAGACTTTCATGCCCATATATAAGTGTTTCACGAAAGTTCTTGTAAGAGGGAGGAAGAGAACAAAGAAACATCTTGCTTGTTGCTCATCGGAGAACATCTCATCCATATTTTTAAAATCCATGACTAGTGAAGTAAATTCAGAAATATATTTTTGAGTTGAAGTACCTTCTTGCATGCACAACATATATAATTTTTGCAAAGCTCCAAGATGATTGGCCACCGTCTTCTTCATGTATAATGACTCTAATTTATTCAATAGTTCCACTATTGTCGTCTCTAATATGACCTCTTGCAATACATCATCAGTGATAAATAGTATGATTGTAGAAAGAACCTTTTGATCAATATCGTTCCATTCTTGCTCCTCTATTTTCAAAGGTCTTTTTCCTTTCACATCTAATGTTGTCTTTAAATTTTGTTGTATAAGAACAACCATGAAGCGAATCTTTCATATTCCAAAATTGATATGCCCATCAAACTGTTGAAGATCAAATTTTGTTGTTGCCATAATTTCTTTTTGCAGAGTCAGCCCAGGATGCTACTAGCTCTCTAATACCAATTTGTTATAAAATTAGCAAAAGAGTGTGAATAAAGTGACAATAAAATGTAGTTCAATGTATAGTCTTCTTCCACACATCAAATCCTATGATTGATATAAAAAAATACAATGAAGATTATAAAAAAAGTTTATAGACTTCTTACTATCCCAAACTCAAAGACAACTCATAAATGTATACTCTCATAACTCAATAGTAACAAAAGAGAAGGAAAAGAAACAAACTTTTCTATTAATGAGAGAGTGTGTTATGTTTGAGATGGTTATTTTAAAGAAATGAGAGTGTGTGTTATGTTTGAGACAGTTATTTTAAAGAAAAGAGAAACAAATTTATATGCTATGTTACAAATATTAACCATTTATAGAAAAATGAAAAAGTCATTAATTTTCTCTGCCTCCTATTTCAAAGCATTCCTATTATTAAGGAAAACACTTTTGTTTCAAGTCACAAAACAACATATTATATTTGAAATATTATATATAGATATATAATAAGTATTTTATATATAATTTATATATATATATATATATATACAAAATATATATTATATACGAAATATTTTATGTATAATAGTATATATATAAATTTAATCCCAATAGTGTTAATCATATTATATTTTAATTATCTTAATTTAATCATGTTTTTAATACCTTCTTCTTCCTAAAATAAAATTGAAATTTGACATGTATTCTTGTAAATATTTTTTGTATATACATATATTTAAAATCTTAAATAGATATAAATATTATAACCACATAATATCACTTGAGTATTTATCAATTCGATAATAGAAGGTATTATTGTTTATTGCACACGTTCATCAGTTAAATAAAGAAGCTGAGAATACTTGGAGGGGCCTTGATCAAATGGACCATTTTTTAGGTAAGCAAGCACAAACCTATTTATTTTATTTGTGGAATGTAAGTGGAATTCCAAAATTTTGGATTCGTTGTCAAGATTCAATTCATGATTGTGTATAAAAAAAAAACTCTTTTGTGAAAGACAATTGACTTCAGATATCATGTGACTATGTGTCCAAAAGAAGAATTAGTTTATGTCTTTCAGTTGAGGATATTGCAAACTAAAATTAAAATAAAAAGGAGTGTAATACCTTGAGAAGAAGCAAAGCAACATACTTTCGAATTAAGACAAGAAAAATTGAATTAAAAAACTGAGAAGATTTAAATGCTTTTTATTTCTTTATCATCAACTTTCGTTATAAGTCAGTCAAACATTAACATTTCTATAACAAGTTTTTCTTTAACGTTATTCAGTGTTCTTTAAGTTTGTTTTTTGCTTTTCTACTTTGTTTCTTTCGTATATTCTGTGTAGTTGTTAATCTTTGTTGAAAAATATATATCATATTACCAAAAATAAAATGAAATAGGGCTGTCAAAAAGTTGAAAGAGTACAACGGCTAGAATTGTGAGAAATTCATACCCAATGTAAAAATAATATATAACTTATTAAAGCATGTTTTGGAATATTTTGTTAAATGCATCTTGAAGAAAAATGTTCTACCATAATTTCTAATTATAAAAATAATACTATTTAACTTAAATAATGAAAAATTAACATTAAATAAAATTGTCTTAATACGTTTACATTTAAGTTGAGAGGTGGAAATAGTAATTTGTAGGTGGTGTATCTAGTATAAAGGTTGGGCTTTGAGTGGTTTTGATAGAAATGGGGCAAAATTTCTGTTTTCTATAACAAAAACACCCATTTCGTTCTTTCTTCTTCGATTCGACATTGTAGAGTATGAAAAGAGAGATTTTGTCTTGGGTAAGTTCTTTCTTCTCCCTTCTTTCTTAAATTTCTGTCTCTTCCTCTATGGTATGGGAAATTAGGTTTGTTTTGAATTTGTTGGGTGCAAAAACATTAAGGGTTAAACCCTTGGATGACTAGGGTTTTAGGAAGTTCAATTTTGCTGATGTAAATTGTTGCTATTAGCAATCAAACAGAGGCACTGTGACAATTCATCAACTTAATTTATTAGCATGTAGTGCAAACTTTTAAGTTGAAGAATGCTTGTGCTTTTGAATACTGGATGAGGAAGAAATAAACAATGTTTCTCAAAGTTCAGCTGCCTTGGAATGTGATCATTGCAGCAGAAGAATTTACATTAAAATTATGAAAAATTCATCATATTTATAGAAGAATTTTGTCATTTGTTTATCATGTTTATCCTACTTCTTGTTTGATTATTTCTTGTTGTATCTGATGCCAGAAGCAACATGGATTTGATTCCTATTCCCAATCCTAAACCTAAACAAACTATGTTTTGCCTAAAATGGCCATGGAATGAAGCAAACCCTAACTCTGGGCCTAGTCCCTGCAAGTTTGAGGGTCCTTGGCCATTGAGGTCTCTCCAAAACCTTGGTTTATTCGCTTTCAATTTTGCAAACTCTGTTTCAAGTTGGAAGAAGAAAACGACTCTGGCACAGTCAGAGGCAGAACAGCAAGCATTTGCTTCAGCTCTGTCCAGTGGCAAGGAGGCAACTTTGGTGGAATTCTACTCACCCAAATGCAGGCTCTGCAATTCCTTGATCAAATTTGTTTCCGAAGTAGATAGCAGGAACTCTCACTGGCTTAATATTGTTATGGCCGATGCTGAGAATCCCAATTGGCTACCTGAGGTACCTCATTTTGGTCTTGAGATTGTAAATTATGAAATTTCACTTTCCAAAACAGCATGCATTAACTGGTATGTTGATTTATAGGTCAAGAAAAAGCGAAATAAACATTTTCACAAACTAAAATACATTTTTCAATTAAGATAGTTGAGGGCTTTATCATTTTGTTGATGGAAACAGAATTATTAGTCCTTGCTGAGTTGTTGTTGAATGTTGTTATTGCAGCTCCTTAATTATGATGTTAGCTATGTTCCTTGTTTTGTGCTTCTTGACAACAATGGCAACGCCTTGGCAAAGACAGGTGTCCCCAGTAGTCGTTTACACGTTATTGCAGGACTCTCCCATCTTCTTAAAATCAAGCGCCCTCAACCAAAATGATGTACATCTCTTGAATTACATTTTATACAAAGAGTTTATTATCTTTCTTCTTTTCTTATCTCTTAAATTTCATCAATTATTCCCTCTGTCTATGCCATGGTCGCATTCCTCATCTCTCGTCTGTCCATATGTTTCTGGCACGTAGTTTAGAATCACTGAACTTCGATAGTTTAAACATAAAGCATGTCTGTTGAATCATTTATATTCAGAAGAAATCAAGATCAAAATTCATAATAAGATCAAGATTACAAAATATCAAATTTAAGGCTTTATTCAAAGATTAAGAACTGCATAGATAAATGTTGTAAAAAACAATGAGTTGTCGTAAAAGTTACTGTTAAAAATTTAAGATTACCCTATTGTTTTTTTTAAGAAATTACTATTTAATTTTATACTCTTTTTTTTTTTTATTATTTAACCTCTAAGACATTTTAGAAATCATTCCATCCTTCTCTAAGATTGAAAGAGTTTGGGCAGCAAGAGGAAGTGATAGACATAATCACTGATGTGCTCCTGATACCATGTGAGAGTATCAAAGTTGGATAGAGAAAAGGAAAGAAACAAGAGAAAGTGAATGTATACACAAAAGAGAAAGAAGAGGGTTGTGATAATTTGATACCTGTATCATGTGTTTATCATTTGATAACTTGAAGTGGCAGTCATGTGGTAGTGACTCAGCAAGAATAATATTATTTAATTAAAATTTGGTTGGAAAAGAAATTTAAAAATTAAAATAGGTTTAGGGAAAAGTTTAAATTGTCAATGTCTGTGTTGTTTAATCTCTTTGGTTTTTAATGTCTTTGGCATTCATCCTCGAGATCTATTGTCTCAGTCTCTATGTCATTCATCTTTTTTATTGGTTTATTGTCGTTTGTTATAAGAGTATGTTTGTCCTTTATCTTCTCCATTGGTGCAAGCTATCTTCTTCTCCCATGTAATACAATTTCACTCTGTTTCAAGATGAAAAACCTTAAACCTTATATCATAGATAATCTCATTCTTCTTTCACGATTTGTCTTGTTCTAAGATCTTTCTTTGACAACTTTAATTATAGTTTTTTTTTTTTTTTTTTTTTT